>OBLO01000003.1_pt1 | contig 254931 bp, 200 predicted proteins | sample 1519401 | NCBI WGS metagenome assembly OBLO01 (sample SAMEA2602897, study PRJEB22501) | metagenome | reverse complement strand
CCCCACTGCTGCCTCCCGTAGGAGTCTGGGCCGTGTCTCAGTCCCAATGTGGCCGTTCACCCTCTCAGGCCGGCTATGGATCGTCGCCTTGGTAGGCCGTTACCCTGCCAACTAGCTAATCCAACGCGGGTCCATCTTATACCACCGGAGTTTTTCACACCGAACCATGCGGTTCTGTGCGCTTATGCGGTATTAGCAGTCATTTCTGGCTGTTATCCCCCAGTATAAGGCAGGTTACCCACGCGTTACTCACCCGTCCGCCACTAGAAATAAATTAAATCCACCGAAGTTTCAATAAAGTATTTCCCGTTCGACTTGCATGTGTTAAGCACGCCGCCAGCGTTCATCCTGAGCCAGGATCAAACTCTCTGATAAAATGTTTGATTCACTCAAGACAACCAACTAGCTTAGTTATCTCTCGTCATTACTGTTATAAAAAGTTCATTCTATTGAATGATGATTCGTTAAGAATTTTCGAGAATCGTATGTGTTTCACTGTTTAGTTATCAAGGTTGTTTCGCTGTCATCTCTTTGCGACAGCTTGTTTACTTTATCATATCTTTCAAATCTTGTCAAGCACTTTTTTCAAAAGTTTTTAAGATTTTCAAGATCCTGTCTAAAGTTGTTTGTTTCTGTCGTTCTGTTCAAGCGACTTGGTTACTTTATCATAAGTTCAGTCATTTGTCAACAGTTAATTTGAATTTTCTGAAAACTATTTTATTTTTCAGTATTTCAGAAGCAATTCCTTACGACAGCTTGTTTACTATACCACTGCCGCAAAGAATCGTCAAGCACTTTTTACAAAAAAATTCATATTTTTTTGTGCAGATTGTTTTCCAGCATATGTTGATGCAAATACTTTTCCCTGGTAGCTAAACCACCTCTGATATGTCTCTCTGATTTATTCACCTCCAACACAGCCCTGGCCTGCCTTGCAAGTGCTGGATTTAAGCTTGCAAGTCTGGTCGTCACGTCCTTATGTACCGTAGATTTCGATATTCCAAATTTCTTCGCTGTCTGTCGCACCGTCGCTTTTGTTTCTATAATATAATTCCCAACTTCCACCGCCCGCTCCTCGATATAGTCTTTCATGGGTAAGGCCTCCATCGGCACCGTTTTTACAGTGTATGCACCATCCCCACCACAATATACAAAAACCGCCGCCAGATTTCTCCGGCGGCAGGAAATGATTTTTCAAACACGCTCTAGAGCGTGTTTGAAAAACATTCTAAGTTGTTCATTTTAACCAAATTAATATTGAGGCAATGCATATAATTCCTAAGAAGGTTGAAGCCAGTTTATCGTAACGCGTAGCTATTCGACGGAACGCTTTCAATTTGAGAAAATAGTTTTCTACTAAATGTCTCTCTTTGTAAAGCCACCAATCGCAATAACGATCAAACTTAGCTCCTTTTCTAGAAGGAATTGTTGGCTCTCCACCGTGGGTATAAATATAGTCAATCAGCTTGTTGCTATCGTATCAACGGTCAGCTAATACATTGCTTCCGTTTGTGTCGACATGATCTAACAAAGGGATTGCGTAATTAATATCGTTACGCTGCCCTTCGCTGATCATAAAATAAACCGGATAACCGTATGCATCTACAACTGCATGGATTTTTGTGCTGGCTCCACCACGGCTGTGTCCAATTTCGTTTGATGGCCCCCTTTTTTTGCTCCAGCACTATGCTGATGAGCCTGGACGATAGAGGCATCAATTGATAGTTCCGTTAATTCAGCTTCTAAGCTCAAGACACGAAAAATATTATCAAGGATGCCATCTTCAATCCATTTACGAAAACGGGAATAAACCGTTTGCCAGGCCCCATAACGTTCTGGGAGGTCCCGCCAGGGAGCCCCACTGCGAGCAATCCAAACAATTCCATTTAGAATTGTCCGATTACATTTTGAAGGACGACCTTGCTTTCCAGAATTTTCAGGTGGCAGTAAGGGAGCAACACGATTCCATTCATCATCGGTTAATTCGTATCGGCGCAACATAATCAACACCCCTTTTTCTTTATTTTAACATGAAAAAGGGTAAACGAATATATGTTTTGTGCAACTTTTATTTTTCAAACACGCTCTAGTTCTCTTTAAATTTTCTCTGCATTTCTTCTGGCAAATATTTCGCCAATTCCTCCACTAACTCGTGCACCTTTGTTCCTGGTGCTATTTCCGCCGGTGTTTTTCCCTCTCCATTTTTTATAATCCGCCTCGCATATCGAATTGCTAATTTCGGACTACCACCATTCATCAGCGTTTCAAATATGTTATCCATATTCTTCTCATATTTTCCAATTCCTAGTTCTCGAAATTTTTCATTCAGAAATTTCTTATACTCAGACCTATGATTATTTGAGGTATAATATGCGAAATGCAGCATAAACCAAAATTCAATACACTCATTACTCCATGCTGCATGATACTGAAGTTCTGGATTCTTTTGGTTCAACATATTTGCCCGCTGGACCACTCCATTAACATCGCAGGACGGGAAACTGTCTTTATCATAAACACACCATATCTGCCCTTTCGTAATCTTATTCTCACGTACATACTCTTCAGCCTTTCCAATCACACGCATCGTCTCAGCCTGACAGCCTTCAATTTCGATCAAAACCATATCACGATAAATAGGATTATCTTCGATATATCGTTTGAATCCTTGAAAATAGTTGGGTTCCGTTGCTTGTCCTTCGCAGAAAATATAGTAGCGAAATTCTTTCTTTTCCAGATATTCCTGCCGACGTTTCTTCTTCCAGTTATTCTTCTCTTTCCCTTCTCTTTTAGCCATTCACCCTCCCCCAATCTATTATTCTTTTGAGATACGGATCTGCACCATATTTTCCTTCCAGATACTGCTTATCAAACTTGGCATCTTTACGAACAGATTCACCTTTCTTATTTTTAAACTCTACAAGAGAATATAACTTTGAGTTCTGACATTTTCCCTTGGCTACAAACCAGATTTCATCTCTCCTGAACACTTCGCTGTTCATAGTAGATAAATCATGTGATGTAAAAATCAGCTGTGCACCTTTTTTATTCTTTTTCATATTGCCAAACATCATAATAAGGTATTTAAGTAATACCGGGTGTATCTTTGCATCTAACTCATCTATTACAAGAGTTGTCCCTCTTAGCAGACTTTTTGCAATAAACGGAAGCAAGCCAAATAATTTTCTTGTTCCACTGGATTCGTCAAATAAATTCAGCTCTGCTTCAAACTCATCTACTACGTGTTTTGTGAACACTTCAATCTGATCCTTTTCTTTTTCTTCTACACGAAAATCTACAATGTCCAAATCCATCTCCTGGATCATCTGAAGCATTAAGCTTTTTACCTCCTCTGACTTTGAAACAGCCATTCGTAATTCCTGTATAGGGTTTCCATAATTCAAAAAATCAATTTCTTCATCGAACCATCCAAGTACATCCTGTACCACCTCATTTTTCCTATAAGTAATTCCAAGATACGATAACAATGGTAATGTATCAGATAACTCATCACTGGTTTTTAATTTTGTAAAAGCACCTTTCAAAATAATTTCATTTTTATTGCGTTCAAAAAGTGCAGATTTCCTCCCAGTTTCCAGTTTTATGCGGTCTAGCCTTTCGTACTCAATCACTTCTTTTTTAACAATCAATTCATAACGATACTCTGTCAGTGCCGTTCTGAAGAACAGCTCAAATTCTGTCGGTTCATTTCTTGTCGCTTCGTCAAAAGCAAATGGCTCTATCACGACCTTTTTCATTTTCATTGCAGTCTCTTCGCTATTACTTGTGGCATATAATGGCCTTAATACTTTTGTAACCAGGCTATGGAGTGCTTCAAGAACGTTGGTTTTTCCTCCACCATTTGGTCCATATACAGCAGATACCGGTAAATATAATTCCCCATCTGTATCTTTTATAATCCGATCTTCATGCTCAGAAATGGCGGCAGCCTGCATATCAAATGTTACCTCATCCCGTATACTCTTAAAATTTTTCACTGTAAATTGGCATAACATTTTATTTACCTCCATTCGTCTAAACTTTTTATCTGTACCTTTATTATATCCAGTTTTTTGCTTTTCGCAATGATTTATGAGGTAAAATCTCATATTTATCGTTATAATTTTCATTTCTGCAATTTTCGACAAATTTTTACACTTTATACCATATATAAATTCCACAACAATATACAAAAACCGCCGCCAGATTTCTCCGGCGGCGGAAAGCTTTTCACGATTCAATATCAATATACTCAACTGCTATATGTTGGTTCCGTTACGTTTTGTGTCACTCTTCCTTAAACCTCTCCCCATCCAACTCTCTAATAACCTTCGCCGGGTTTCCGGCGACGACGGTGTTGGGGACGACGGTGTTGGGGGCGACGTCTTTGGTTGCTACGCTGGCGGCGCCTACGATGGCGTTTTCGCCGATGGTGACCCCTGGAAGGATGGTAACTCCGGCGCCGTTCCAGGCGTTTTTGCAGATGCGCACATCCTTCACTGTGAGGACATCACGCTCATAAAAATCATGATTGTTGGTAAGAATTGATGTATTCAAAGCAATACGCACATTATCTTCTATATAAATATTCCCAGCTGACATACATTTGCAATACGGCATGATGACTACATTCTTACCTATATGAATATCCGCAGCTAGATTCGCATAAAAAGGCGCCACCACCTTGCTTTTCTCCCAGAAGCCTCCTGTAAACAGCTCTTTCATCAGCTCCTGATATTCCACTGATAAAGGGTCCGCTGCATTAAATCTGTGCAAAATCCCTGTAGTACGTTTTCCTTCTTTAGAGCGCTCCGGATTGGGAATCCGCAAGTCTACCCGTCTTTCTTCCATAATAATCTCCATTCCGCCGCCTTCGGTTGGCGGCACAAATAGTAATGAAAGTGTTCCAACTCTCTACACTGTGCTGTAAAATAGTTTGCAAGAAGCTACACTACAAAGCACGGGAGGAGGAGTTGTAATAACTTTCTTCGTTTTAGACAGCATAATAATCAGTGTAAGTTCTGCCTTTTCAAGCACAAATAAGTGGCATCATGAATCCGTACACTAAGAATTGTTTAAGCACCTTAGTTTAATTGTGTGGCAGTTCAGTCAATGGCTTCTTATCATTCACGAAAGGAGTCTGACTATGAAAGTTACTTATCAAACCTGTTGTGGTGTCGATGTTCACAAATCTTTTCTCGTTGCCACAAGTGTAAAAACCACTGGTGGCATTGAGCCTTCTTACCAAAAGAAGCGCTTTTCCACCTTTAACAGTTCAATTCTTGAATTCAAGCAATGGCTTCTCGACAATGATTGCCATGATGTCTGTATGGAATCCACAGGTAAATACTGGGTTCCTGTCTTTAATCTTCTGGAAGATGAGATCAATGTTGTCATTGCCAATCCCAAGTGGGTAAAGGCTGTGAAAGGCAACAAAGATGATACCAAAGATTCTAAATGGATTGGGGATTTATTCCGTCTCGGACTTGTCAAAGGCAGCTATATCCCTTGTAAGATAGTCCGTATTCTCAGGGAATACACTCGCTATCGTTACAAGCTTGTTTCCTGCCGTTCAAGTGAAAAGAATCGATACCAGAATGCTCTTACTGTTTGTAATGTTGCATTAGATTCTGTTGTTTCCGATATCTTTGGGAAGTCATCCACGTCCATTATCGACTATCTGCTTGAACAATCGGGTACATCCATTAACCACGAAGAAATCGCATCCAAGCTTCTTCGGAGCCTCAAATCCAAAGAAGATGCTGTTATAGAATCCGTCGAAGGATATCAAATGACTGATGCCCAAAAATATCGTGTGCGCCTCGTCCGCGCACATATGGATTATATCACAGCAGAAATCAACGATGTTGATAAAATGATAGAAAATATGATTTTTTCTAATCCTGATTTTGAAAATGCTGTCCAGTTTCTCTGTACCATTCCGGGTGTCAAACGTGATAGTGCAATCACTATCATCTCCGAAATCGGTACTGATATGTCTCAGTTCGGGGGTTCCAAACGTTTATGTTGCTGGGCTGGTCTTACACCAGGCAGCAATGAATCTGCTGGTAAGAAGAAATCTGTTCGGATTACACGTGCCGGTGTCTACCTCAAACCTGCATTAGTACAGTGTGCTCATGCAGCCGTAAAATCTGATAAATCTCCTTACTACAAAAAGAAATATGAATCACTTGTTAAACGTCGTGGCAAGAAAAGAGCCATTATCGCTATTGCCCGTATGATTCTTACTGCCATCTACCAGATGCTGTCTACTGGTGAGCAGTGGAATCCGAGCGATCTTTACAAAATCGATATGCCTGTAGCTCTTGTTGAAAAACAAAAGGCAAAAGCTATCAAGCAAGCCAAGAAACTATTGCAACGGGAGGGAATACTTCCTCCTGATGAACCATTAGCTTCTTAATCTAATTCACTATATCTATAACACTCTAAAAAGTTGCCTGATTTAGACAGCTTAGTAAAGTGCACCCATTTATGGCTGTCCTCTACTTTCTTTCACACTAATCTCCTCCTGAAAACTTACTGTTTTATTTTGTTACCATAAATAATACATCAAATATCCTTTACCTGTATAGAGCTCCACCATAAAAAAACAGCTGGAAACCGAAGATTTTTCTACATCTTTGGATTTCCAGCCATTTCTATTTTTTCATTAACCCCTTATTCCGTTACCTGAATAATTGTCTTCAGAACTTCGCTTCTGTGCTCAAACGCATATTCAAAAGCTTCCTGGCTCTTCTCAAACGGGAACATTGCAGGTTCAATGTGTTTCAGGTCAATCTTTCCGGTTCTTACAGCCTCGATGGCGATCGGGTAGATGTTGCGGTAACGCCATACGCTTCGGATGTCAACTTCCTTGCGGGCAAGCTCGCCGAATACAAATGGAATCTCGCCGCTGGCATTTCCTACGTTTACGATCACACCGGCTGTCTTAACGTATTTCCAGGTAGATGCAAGTGTTACCGGGCTTCCGGCTGTCTCGAATACGATGTCACAACCCTCGCCGTCTGTATATTCCATTACCTTCTCCACAGCATCTTCATTCTTTACGTTGATGGCATAATCTGCGCCGTGCTGCAGTGCAAGTGCCAGTCTGTTCTCAAGCGCATCAGAAACGATGATCTTGCTTACGCCCATAGCCTTGCAGGCAAGCATTGTCATATATCCGATGGTTCCAACACCGATGATCAGCGCTGTTTTTCCAAGCTCTGCGCCACCTCGTCCTGCAGCGTGCATACCCACGGATAATGGCTCCAGCATAGTTCCTTCCATAGTAGATACGTTATCCGGAAGCTTGAAGCACCACTCAGCCGGGTATGCGAAATAATTTCTTAAAGCACCGTTTGTAGGCGGTTTCGCTGCTGCCAGGAAATGTACATCCGGGCAAAGATTGTATTTTCCAGATTTGCAGTACTGGCATTTTCCGCAAGGAACACCAGGCTCCAAGGCAACTCTGTCCCCAACCTTCAAGGTTGTAACATCTTTTCCAACTTCGATAACGGTACCAGCACTCTCATGTCCCAGAATGAAATCCGGCGGAGCCTTTCTTGTTCCGATGGCTCCATTCTGGAAAAAGTGCATATCAGAACCACAGATTCCACAATATTCAATTTTTACAACTACCTGATCTGCTGCTGCAACAGGCATTTCCAGCTCTGTTCTCTCTAGACGCTTTACAGAGCACATTTTCATTGCATAGTTTTTCATATCATATAACCTCTGATTAATTTGCAAAGATCATCATATCCGGCAATAAATGTGGTAAGGGTATCTCTGAATCCACCATAGGTAACGAATTCTTCCGGTTTCATTCCATTCTCCTCGAAGGATTTATGGAACTCCTCGATCTTGTTCAGCTCGTTCATGTATACTTCCGGAACCTGATCAGCCATACGGTCTTTTACTTCTACGTCACAAGCGTTCAAACGTTTGTGCCAGGAGTAGTTGATTGTCTGAACAAGGTCACCGCCAAGGATCTCACACCAGTGGTAAACATTTCTGTTTGCTGCGCTAAGCAGTCTTGTTGTATATCCTCTCTCTTTGTAAATACGGTATGCTTCTTTGATAACTGCAACACCGCTCCACTCAAGAGCTTCCGGAAGAACAACCTGTCCGGTCTTTGTTGTGTTCTTCTTTAACCAGTCATCGGTACGTCCGATCATGATGGTGCAGATCGGAGCCATCTGGCTGTTGTCAAGGCCTTCTGCCTCACGGCGTTTCAGACCTCTCTCTACTGCTTCTGCTACTGCTACTGCCTGTGCTACTGTAAAGGAAACAGTTGCATTAATGCTTATTCCACGGTAAGTAGCCTCTTCCATAGCCTCAACACCTGCTGCGGAAGCCGGGATCTTAACCTGCATATTTGGTGCAAGGCTATTGATCTTAACTGCCTGCTCAACCATTTTATCTTTATTTCTGTAATATTTTGCGTTTACCTGAAGGGAAAGGCGGCCTTTTTTGCCTTTGTTTGCCTCGAAAACAGGAAGGAGTTTTTTGGAACGGAGTGCACCGATCTCATAGATCAGTTCCCATGCGATATCTTCCTCAGAAGCATCCTTCATTTCCACTACCATCTCTTTGATTCGTTTTTCCCAGATGTTCAGCTCGTTTTTGATAACGTTTCCAACGATAATCGGGTTACTGGTAGCGCCTACGATTCCTCTTTTTAAACCATATTCCAGCTCTTCTTCTCCACAGGAATCCATCCAGATATCAGTCTGTGGGAACTCTACTGCTGCCTGATGAAGTTTTCCTAAATATTCCATTCTCGTTTCCTCCTTATTCTGTTGCTGTGCTGTCCCATGCTTCACGGAAAATACCTAAGCCGTGAGTGGTAAATGGGTGCTCAAAGCTTGCTTCATATACTGCAAGTCCACAGGTTACGATATCAATACCAGCCTCTGCCAGTTCGCTGATCTGTCTTCCGTTACGAACTGCTGCTGCAATGATCTCTGTCTTGTATCCATAGTTCTTGTAAATCTTAGCGATCTCTTTCAGATATGCGGAGCTGTCACCGCTGTTCTCTTTCCAGCCAACGAATGGGGAAACAAATTTTACACCAAGCTTTGCTGCCGGGATAGCCTGAGATGGGGAGAATACTAAAGTAACGTTTGTACGAACCCCTTCTTTCTCCAGTCTTCTTGCTGCGATCAGACCCTCTTTGCAGCATGGAATCTTAATGCAGTAGTTTGGGCTGTAGGAAGCAACTTCTTTTGCTGCTGCCACAATGTCATCTGCCTTGTCAAGATGTGGATTGATCTCGAAGGATACCGGGAAATCCTTTCCCTCAAGTCCTGCATCTTTCAGCCACTGTGCAATCTCTTTTACACAGGTCATAAATGGCTTTCCGCTTAATTTGATGTGTTTCGGGTTTGTGGTTACTCCATCGATTCCATAGTTCTCGTATGCATATTTAATCTCGTCTAATTTCGCACTGTCCAGAAAATACTTCATAATGATAATCCTCCTTAACCGTAAATCTGCTCTTCGATTTCTTTTACTTTTTTCTCTGCGTTTCTAAGGTTATTTGCTCTCCACTCTTCCAGGTTCTGTGTGAACTCTGTGTTCAAAAATGTATCTGCGATCTGGCATCCCACAACTTCGCCTGTGATCCAACCACCCATTGTAAGAATGTTGGCATTATTGATTGCTCTTGATTTCTCTGCTGCGTATGTATTCTCGCAAACTGCAGCGTATACACCTTTGTGTTTGTTTGCCACGATGGACATTCCCATTCCGGTTCCGCAGATGAGGATTCCTTTTTCAAATTCTCCGCCTCCTACTCTTGGAGCCACGTTCTCAGCTGCTTCGTAATAGAACATTGCATTCTCTTCGCTCTGAGAGCCTGCATCTGTTACCTCGTATCCAGCTTCCACAAGATGAGCCTTTACAGCCTCTTTTAACTGGAATCCGGATTTGTCTGAACCAATGATAATCTTCTTCATATTCTTACCTCTTTTTCATTGCAATGGCTACTTTCGCCGCTGCTATAATATCTTTTGCTGTAAGTCCGTATTTCTCTTTCAGATATGGAGTAAGTCCAACCTCTCCGAAGTGGTCCATAACGCCAACCTTCTTTACAGGTACCGGATCCTTCTCTACCAGAAGCTCTGCAACTGCGCTTCCAAGTCCACCGATTACGGAATGGTTTTCTGCTGTTACTGCACAGCCTGTCTTTGCAACACTTGCAAGGACCATCTCCTCATCAAGAGGTTTCACTGTATGGATATTGATAAGCTCTGCATGAATGCCCTCTTTTTCAAGCTCTTCCACTGCTTCCACAGCATCTGCTACCATGATTCCTGTAGCGAAGATACTTACGTCACTGCCCTCACGCATCAGCTTGCCTTTTCCCAGCTCAAAGGTTTCCCCATCTTCAAAAACCTTCACTGCATTTCTTCTTAAAAGTCGGATATATACAGGTCCGTAGTGGTCTACGATCTGTGGGAAGATTGCTTTTAACTGTGCGCTGTCAACTGGCTCGTAAACAATCATTCCAGGAATATTTCTCATAATGGAAACATCTTCCATGCTCATGTGGGTTCCGCCGTTGTACTCTGCTGTTACACCAGGGTCGCTTCCCATCATCTTTACGTTCAGTCCTGCATAAGCAACGGACAGGGTAACCTGGTCGCAAACTCGTCTGGTGGCAAAAGCTGTGAATGTATGGGTGAATGGAATTTTGCCCATTTCTGACATACCAGCTGCTGTTCCGATCATGTTTGCTTCCTGGATTCCAACATCAAATGTTCTCTCCGGATATTTCTCAGCGAAGCGGAAGGTTCCGCCAGCTTTCATAAGATCCGCTTCCAAAATAACAATGTCTTTATTTTTGGCGGCATATTCAATAAGCAGATCTACATATGTTTCCCGAAGCCATCTATCTTCTAAAACCATCATATTTCCTCCTTATCTATCATATCCACCGCTTTTTTCCACATTTCTTCTGTAATTGTCATGTTGTGGCAGGCAACCAGATTCTCTGCAAAGTAAACGCCTTTTCCTTTGATTGTATTTAAGATGATCATGGACGGACGTCCTTTTTCTTTCTTCGCATTGTCGATAGCGTAAAGGATCTGCTGGATATCATGTCCGTCAACAGACTGCACATCCCATCCGAAAGCTTTCCACTTGTCCTCAAGAGGATCCAGGGTGTTTACATCTCCTACATAACCATCAATCTGCATTTTGTTGTAATCAGTAAATGCGATCAGGTTGTCCAGCTTTCTGTCTCCTGCAAGAAGTGCTGCCTCCCAGATCTGGCCTTCCTGGCTTTCACCGTCTCCAATGATGGTGTAAACATTCAAGTCTCTCTTATCTGCCTGTGCTGCAAGAGCCATTCCTACAGCTGCGGAAAAGCCCTGGCCAAGAGAACCGGTTGTCATGTCTACGCCATTTGTCAGGCGCATATCACAGTGGCTTGGAAGATGTGTTCCAGGACGGTTCAGGGTGTCCAGCTCTTCCTCTTTCAGGAAGCCTTTTAACGCCAGAGTGGCATAAACTGCAGGGCCTGCGTGGCCTTTTGATAATACAAAACGGTCACGGTTTTCCATCTTTGGATTCTCAGGGTCTACGTTCATCACATCAAAGTACAAAGCAGCTAATACTTCGCAGATGGAAACTGCACCACCGATATGTCCAACGCCAAGTCCTCCGATGGTTTTCACCGTTAATTTTCTGATTTCTTTTGCTTTTTCATTCAGCATTTCTATTTTTTTGCTCATTTTACTGTCATTTCTCCTTTCGGTTACTTACCTCATGGACTGATACATTTCATTTAATATTTCATCTGTAATCTCTACAGGGTTATTTAACATATTCGGATGATGGCTGGTCTTAACCAGTTCTGCAACCTGCTCATCTGTTAAATTGAAGTCTTTCAGGTCAAGTCTCAGGCCAAGATCTACCTTCAGCTCATGGATGGCATCTGCCAGTGCATAGGTATCAGCGAAACCGAGCTTCCTTGCAAATTCATGAACTCTTCCGTTCTCTACCTCAGCATTGATTCTTGCAAAGCAGTCCAGGGTCAGGCCACAAGCCTCGCCGTGTGGAATATGATAGAGATTGGTCAGCGGGAAGGAGCAAGCATGGGAGCTTGTTGTCTTTGGAAGAGTAAATGCAAGACCAGCGATAACGGATGCCTCTGCCATTTTTGCTCTGGCTTCTTTATCCTGTGGATCTTTGTAAGCTCTTCTCAAATATTTGAAAACGATCTCGCAAGCATGAAGTGCAAGTGCATCGCATACAGGCTGATGACCTTTGCTCCAGAAGCCTTCCAGTGCGTGGCACAGAACGTCGATTCCGGTGCTTGCTGTGATTCTCGGAGGTAATGTGTAGGTCAGCTCCGGATCGATCATTGCGATAGACGGATAGAATCCATTAGAAACGATAGGGCCTTTCTTTCCAAGCTCATGGTCGCTTAATACTGCAACACAGGTAACTTCACTTCCGGTTCCTGCTGTTGTGGGAACTGCGATCAGTGGAAGATGTTTCTGTGGCATCGGTACGCCGGTTCCATGATAGGTTCTTACGGATTCACCTTCACGGAAACACATGGTTGCAGAAGCTTTTGCACAGTCAAGAGCACTTCCACCGCCCAGTGCAACTACGAACTCAATATCATTCTCACGGATGAGTTTTGCGCAGGCATCTACTTCTTTTACCTCAGGGTTCGGGGAAACCTCTCCGTAAACACAAACCAGTGTGCCGTCGCTGTCTTTCACGATCTTATCTGCCAGACCGTTTGTAAGGAAAAACGGGTCACTTACCAGGATTCCTCTTTTGCATCCCATGGATGCTGCTACGTCTTTAACTTCCTTCACGATTCCTTCACCGAAACGAATTGTTACCGGCTGTATATATTCCCACTTCATACCTGTACCTCCTGTTTGATACACTTTTAATTTTTATCTTTTATTTTTATCTGCTGGCATGGCTTTTTGCTGCATGAGGATTCCCAATGCTCCAAGAATTACAACAGCCATTCCGATATACTGTTTTCCCACCATGTGTTCTCCGAAAAGAACGAAGGTAATGATCGTTGAAACGATGGGCATAAACAAAAGGAAAACTTTTACCAGCCATACAGGATAATTTCTAAGGTTATGATAATAAACTACGTATACCAGCGTCTGTCCTGCTGCTGCAAATAACAGTGCCAGTGCCACATATTTATCAGTAAAAATATTCTGTACTTCTTTTACAGTTCCGGCAATGAGAGATGCCGCTGTAAAAAATATCATTGTGATAAAGTTGTTATAAAAAGCAACTACATCATCACAGATCGGGTTTTTCTTATCCAACTGCACGCTTTTGATCACAAATGCGTTGATGGAAACAAACAATGCACTAAGTAGGAAAAAAATATTTCCTGGTTCGGCGATTTTGAAATTGGTAAAGTCAATTCCCATTACCATGAATACGCCGAACAGCATCACAAAGGTGCAAACCCATGCTTTCCATGTAAATTTCTGTTTGTAAACGATGACTGATATGATGTTTACCATAAGAACGTCACACTTGAGAAGCGCTGTTCCTGTAGCTGCTGAGGACATGGACAAACCTAAGAACGCTGTCCAGTCCAGCAGAAAGCCAAGGGTTCCGATCATTACCAGTCTTGCTCTTACCCCTTCTGTTTTCCATAACAGTCCAAGTTCGCCTCTTTTGGCCATGATCACGATCAGGGCCAGCATAACCACAAAACGAATGGAAAGGCCTGAGGTAAAGGAGGATGTAAATCCTACCAGCTTTTGGCTCGCCACGTAATAGGTTCCCCATATTACTGGCAGGATCAGCAATGGAAAAAGTGACTTTTTTTCTTCTGCCATAATTACCACCACTTAATCTGTTTTGTTACATACTCTCTCAGTTCGATAAATTCCGGAGATGCAATGTCTCTCGGTCTTGGAAGGTCGATGATCTTCTCTTCCTTAATAGTTGTAGGTTTCTGAGATAAGATCAGGCACTTCTCAGACAGGTAAACAGCCTCTTCAATGTTATGAGTAATGAAAAGTACTGTACTTCCTGTTTTCTGCCACAGCTTGATAACCTGATCCTCAAGGTAATAACGTACCTTGATATCCATCTGTGCATAAGGCTCATCCATCAGAAGCAGGTCTGGATGAAGTGCGAAGCTTCTTCCGATTACAACACGCTGCTCAAGAGAAGCACTCAGTTCTCGTGGATAGGATTTCAGAACCTCTGTAAGTCCTAAGGATTCCGCAATTTCTTTTGTTCTCTCTTCGATTGTTTTCTGGTCTACTTTCTTTATTTTCAGGCCGTACTGAAGATTTTCTTCTACAGTCAGCCATGGATATGCAGATGGCTCCTGGAAAACAAAGGCGATATTGTGTTTCTTCGGGTCTGCCGGCTCTCCGTCGATTAAGATCTGTCCTGATGTTGGCTCGATCAGTTTTACCAGAAGGTTCAGGAATGTAGTTTTTCCACATCCTGTAGGACCTACAATACAAACGAAGTCTCCCTTCTTTACGTTAAATGAAATATCATTCAGTACAAGAAGATCACCGAACTTCTTTGTCAATCCTACTACTTTTACTTTTGTATCATCACTCATTTTCTGCCCTCCGTTAAATATCCAGATCTGTATTGTCTACGATCTCATTTCTATATTCCAGGAAAGCTTTATCTGTATAGCTTCTCGGACGAGGCAGATCTACTACGTATTCTTTCTTGATTTCTGCCGGTCTTGAAGAAAGAAGCAGGATTCTGTCACCAAGATAAAGAGCTTCCTCTACGTTGTTTGTTACAAAGATAATTGTCTTTTTATTCTTTTCCCAGATTTTGATGATCTCATCTTCCATCTGGTATCTTGTCTGTGCATCCAAAGCTCCGAATGGCTCATCCAGAAGAAGGATATCGGATTCAGATGCATAGGCTCTTGCGATTCCAACACGCTGTTTCATACCACCGGAAAGCTGTTTCGGAAGAGAATTCTCAAATCCTTTCAGTCCAACCAGATTGATGTATTCCTGAGCTTTTTCCTGACGTACTTTTTTGTCAACGCCTTTTAACTTCTGGCTCATCTCTACGTTTCCCATAACTGTTTTCCATGGGAACAGAGCGTATTTCTGGAATACCATTCCAAGGTCGCCCATCTTCGGTCTTCCACCTGCAAATTCAATGGTTCCGGATGTTTGTTTCTCCAGATTTGCAAGGATGTTCAGAAGAACTGTTTTTCCACAACGGCCTGGTCCAAGAAGAACAAGGAACTCGTTTTCATGTACTTCAAAGGACAGGTTGTTTAATACTTCCACTTGTTTATCTCTTGTCTCATATACTTTGGAGACATTTTTTAACTCTATTTTGTTTTTGAGAACTGCCATGGACAAAGCACTCCTTCCAGTTTACTTAAAATTGTAGACAGAAGCATACTGACAATTCCGATTACCAGCATACATACAACGATGAGCGCTGTATCACCAGATTCCTGTCCACGTACGATCAGGAAACCAACTCCCTGTTTCGCAACGATCATCTCAGCTGCAACTACACACATCCATCCACTTGATAAAGCAGTTCTGATACCAGCCAGGATTGCCGGAACAGTTGCAGGAAGTGTGATCTCAAGTAAGATCTGTCTTCTGTTTGCTCCCAGTACCTTACCGGCACTTACAAGCAGCGGATCGATTTCTTTAATTCCTGAATAAGTATTCAGAACAATCGGAACAAATGAACCAATAAATACAATGATGATCTTTGATGTCTCACCAATTCCAAACCATAAGATGATAAGCGGAATCCATGCGATTGGCGGGATAGGACGGAGCATTTCAAAGATTGGGTCAACAACTGCATTGAAGGTTTTGCTCCAGCCAAGGCCTACACCAAGTCCAACTCCAAGAACGATAGCAAAGAAGAATGCGATCAGAACTCGTCTTAAACTTACCCAGATATGTACTGGCAGGATTGCCTGTGAAATTGGGTTTGTCATAATGTTCAGGAATTTTTCCCAGGTGGCCAGCGGTGTAGGGATCATACTGTTCTCAGCGCTTGATAACCACACCCATGCCAGGATAAAGATTCCTATTGAAACAACCGGCAGTACATAATACCATTTTTTCGTCTCTTTACTATCCATTGTCTCTGTACCTCCATGGTGCTACTTTCTTTTCAAACAATCCCAGGATTCCATTGAGCATGGCTCCTGTTAAACCAATCGTAAACATACCAACAATAATGATGTCCGGACGGATAATGGTACGGCCCATCTGGATCATGTAACCAAGGCCACGGATGGAAGCAAGCATCTCTGCTGCTACCAGTGTTGTCCAGGATGCGTTCAGGGATAAGCGGATTCCGGTGAAAACCATATTCATGGAAGATGGGATACATACTGTGGTAAATATCTTCCAGTCACTGGCCCCGAAGGTTTTCGCCACATTTATCAACGTGGCATCCGTTAGCCTGATTCCTAAGTAGGAGTTGATAACATTTGGTACGAAAGCAGCTACAAAGATAATGAATACTTTTGCAGACATTCCGATACCCATTGTAAGGATTACAATCGGGATCCATGCGATCGGAGGGATTGGTCGGATAATTTCAAATAATGGGTTCAGCAGGAAATCTGCCACTTTGTAATATCCCATGATCCATCCCAGTGGAACACCGATTATAGTTGCGATAATAAAACTTGTAAGAGCAAGCTTTAAGCTCTGGAAGAAATGCTGTGGAAGTGTGGAACCATCTGGATTTGCATTTGTCAGTTTATATATAAACGTCTCCACAACTTCTGACGGAGCATTCAATGATCTGTGTGAAACCCAGCCAAGCCGCACAGCGGCTTCCCAGACTCCAAAAAATATAACAAGTCCCAGAATACTGAGCATTCTGTATTTCATCTTTCCATTAGAACGTTTATTCATATGTTTATATCCCAATCACCTTTCCGATGTTTATAAGTAATGCCGGCATAAAAACAGTTTCTGTTCTCATACCGGCAATACACGTCTACAGAAATTACTCCATAGAAATACCTTTTTCCTCTGCTATTGCACGAATGAATTCGCCATCAACAAAACCGTTTTCTTTTAATGTAGTCATGTCATCGTCTGTGTAGGTTCCCTGATCGATAAAGAACTGAACGATCTTATTAACAACTTCATCAGCTTTTGTATTTCCAGCTTCGCCTTTGAAGTATTCAACATTCTCTTCCAGAGTAGGAAGTGGTCTGTCCTCTACGAAACGTCTTGCTAGTTCCTCATCTGTGTCAATTCCGTTATCCAGCTGCATCTGAAGCAGATATTCACTCTGGGTATCGATATCGTCTTTGTATTTTCCGGAAATTTCGTAATAATTCTTAACCCATGCATAAACTGCATCCCAGTTTTCTTCGATTGCCTGCTCGGAAGCAACGAGAACGGTTGGCATTGTCTCGCCGGAAGCCTCACCGCTGGAAGCTTTTACCCAGCCTTCTTCCTCAGCCTGATAGGACTGTGGATCCCAAAGAGCTACGATGTCGCCCTGGCCAGCTTTGAATGCGGTGTATGCGGATGGAACATCCATGTGTACGATACTTACATCGTTCTGGGTAAGTCCCATAGCACTTAAGGTTGCGATCAGCATATAGTGAGCACTTGTTTGTGTTGGGCAAAGGATTGTTTTGCCTTTCCATGTGTCTGCATTTCCAAGGATGTCCGGATATCCTTCAACCTCTCCTGAAATCGCTGCGATGTCACTGTCTGCACGTACCCAGTAGTCAACGGAAACTGTATCATCAACACTGAATCCTACGATCTTAGCGTTGTAAGCGATTCCTGCTGCGATTGCCGGCGGTGTTCCACAAGCTCCTGCATCCCACTCGTTAGCTCCAAGTGCCTCGTTCTGGGTGTTTCCTGATGAGAACCACAGGATTTCTGTGTTAAGTCCGTTCTCCTCAAAGATTCCTTCCTCTTCCCCAATGTAAGATGGTAGTGCGTGGCTGTAGGGCTGATGGCTTAATGTAATGGAAAGATCATCAGCGGATACAACGGTGGCAGCCCCCACTGTCATGACCGTTGTTAAAATTGTTGCTACAACCTTCTTTGCTGTTTTGTTCATAAAATACCTCCTTCATTTTGTTTACTGAATATGTGTACGTTTTATTAATCAACTTTGTTAATTAATATGGTTGTATCATACTATATCGTTATTCATTTGTCAATCTGTACAATTATACATATATTTTGATTTGTTTTTGTGCATTTTGTCATTCAATAATATGACTAATTTGGATTTTCCCATTTTTTCCCTTGCATTATATAGATATATCTCGTATAATTACAGTAAGCATTTTTATTTAATTAAGAATCTTAACTATTCAAATAATTAAGATTCTTTATAAATGCATTCCATAAGACAGGAAGGAGCATTCGTACCGTATGAATAATATCAATTCTGCGTTCCTTGAGACAAAAGCAAATAACCGCCTGAATGCGCTGCGGCTGCTTTTCGCCAACGAATCCCTTTCCCGCACGGAAATAGCCAGTTTTCTCGGAATATCAACAGCGGCAGTGACATCTATAGTAAACGAGTTTTTAGAAAGTGGTCTTATCATACAGTGTGAAGAAAGTGTAGATTCTCCTAATAAGAAGGCGGGACGCAAACAAAGCCCATTAAAGATTAATTATGACTGGAAGTACATCGTCTGCTTTGACATACATCCGGCATCTGTTAATATCGCCATTACCAACCTTCACGGAAAGCTCATTGTGGAAGAGCCTTTTACATTTTCTTCTAATTGGAATAAGAAGGAGTTCTGCTCAGAGCTTGCCAAGGAGTGTATCAAGATTTTGTGGAATCATTCTATCCATTTGAATCAGATCCTGGGTGCCGGTGTTTCTGTGATCGGACCGGTAAACCACCTGGAGGGAATTGCCCTTCACCCTTATCGTGTTTTTGAGGGGCCGGTTCCTTTTAAGGAACTGCTGGAGAATGAACTTCCATTTCCTATTACTGTGGAGAGCAATGTTTGTGCCTTTCTCCAGAGTGAGCTTCTTTATAGAACGAATATTGAGAACGCACAGAATATCCTGATGCTGAAGTGGGGACCTGGAGTGGGTTCTGCTACTGCGATCAACGGACATATTTACAAGGGATATAATTATCAGTCTTCTGAGATTGGGCATAATCACTTTGCCAAGGGAAAAGGAGCGAAATGTATCTGTGGACGGAATGGATGTCTGGAGACTTTGATTTCTGAGGCGGCGATTATTGATCACATTAAAGAGCTGATGCACTCTGAGAATGGGAAGGATATTCTGGAATTTTCCAAAACTGTGGGAGAGCCTTGCTCTGCCAATCTGGAGAGTTATCTGAATCATCCCAATCAGGAGCTTCGGGAGTATGTTTCCAAGTGCTCTTTTGATCTTGCAGAAGTGACCAACAATGCCATTCTTATCCTGGCACCGGATAAGCTGGTGCTTTTTGGGGATATTTTCGAGCACGATTCTATTGTGTCTCTTTTTACCGAACAGTTAGTTGAAATAAACTCCACCCTGCCGGAACAGTTCTGCGTGAAGAGCACCTTCCGAAAAAAGAAAAAATATATCGGGTCTACGGCCATTGCTGTAGAGAACTTTTTGCTTTCCTAAAAGTGTGGAAATGGGAATCCACCGAACCGGCAGTGTTTCCGGGACGGTGGATTTTTTGCGTGGTGCCCCATGTGCCGAGGGCTCCGCCCGCTCTTACTCCTTGGGGCGGTGGGGCTTCGCCCCACGGGATTAGCGCAGCGTCGGGTTTTGGGTGGATTTCAATTTTATATGGAATAAGCTCCTAAAATCTGCTATTATAGAAGACGTTGAATGTACAAATTTATTTTAAACGACAGAGGTGTTAGACATGAGTTGGTATAACGAGGCAGTTTTTTATCACATTTATCCACTGGGTTTGACTGGGGCGCCGAAGCAGAATGAGTATGGGGAGCCTGTGCATAGGCTGAATACGCTTCTTCCGTGGATCGATCATATTAAAGAAATCGGGTGCACCGCTTTATATATAGGTCCTTTATTTGAAAGTGTGGGACATGGTTATGAGACTACTGATTACAGGAAGCTTGACTCCCGTCTGGGGGACAACGAGGATCTGAAGAATTTCGTTGCAGCCTGCCACGAAAAAGGGATCAAGGTTATCTTCGATGGCGTATTCAACCACACCGGACGTGACTTTTTCGCATTTAAAGATATTCAGGAGAAGCGACAGAATTCACCTTATGTAAACTGGTACTGTAATGTGAACTTCTCTGGAAATACCGAATACAACGATGGCTTTTCCTATGAAAACTGGGGCGGATATAATCTTCTGGTAAAATTAAACCAGCGTAATCCTGATGTGCAGAACTACATCTGCGATGTGATCCGTTTCTGGGTTTCTGAATTTGATGTGGATGGTATCCGTCTTGACGCTGCGGACGTTCTGGACTTTGATTTTATGAAACAGCTGCGCCGCACCGCTGAGGAAGTGAAGCCGGATTTCTGGCTGATGGGCGAAGTCATCCACGGCGATTACAGTCGCTGGGTAAATGGCAGCACCCTTCACAGTGTTACAAACTATGCACTTCACAAGGCTCTTTACAGCGGACACAATGACCATAACTATTTTGAGATCGCGCACACTGTAAAATATCTGCAGAACATGGGCGACCTTGATCTTTATAATTTCGTGGACAACCATGATGTAGAACGAATTTACACCAAACTTTCCAATAAGGCGCATTTTGCTCCGGTTCACGTGCTTCTCTACACCCTTCCGGGCGTTCCAAGTATTTACTATGGTTCCGAATTCGGAATTGAGGGCAAAAAAGAACGCACTTCCGATGACAGCTTAAGACCAGCACTGAATCTTGCTGATTACGCTGACGCAGTGGAGAAAAATCCTTGCACAGCTCTTATTGCTGCTCTTGGAAAAGTCCGCCAGAATACACCGGCTCTTAATTATGGAAGCTATGCAGAGCTTATGCTCACCAACCGCCAGTATGCTTTTGCCCGTGACCTGGATGGGGTGCGTGTGATCGTCACTGTAAATAATGATGACAATGTCGCTTCTATGGATCTGACTGCTGGAAATGCAGCTGAATATGTAAGTACTCTGACCGGTGAAAAAGTTTCTGTAGAAAATGGACGCATTCATGTAACCGTTGCCGGAAACAGCGGAAATATCTGGGTTCCGGCTGGGGATATGCCAGAGTATAAGCCGGTAGAGATGAATGCAAAGACACCGGAAACTACTAATACAACAGTTAAGGCTGACAACGAAGACCAGACAAAAGAGGAAGCTGCTGCCACTGTCGCAGAGCAAAATACAACTCCGACCTCCCAGGCACTGAAAAATGCTGCGAATACGGACAGCATAAAGGAAACAGTTGCGACTACTGTAGGTAACTCTGATTGCACCGCAAATGCTTCTGAAAAAGCAGCTGATGGTACAACATCTAATACTACTACCGCATCCGAACCAGCCTCCGAAAAATCTCAGATAACCGTAGACTGGTCCAAGTCCCCAGAGGACATGACCGTAGAAGAGCTTCAAGCCGGAATCCTTGCGAAAATGGCAAACAATGGTCCGGTAACCGACCAGATGAAGAAAACCGTTTATGACAATATCTGGCATGATTCCCTGGTGAACTGGCTGAAGAGCTTCCGCTGATTTGCGGCAGCCACCAGGATCTTATGCCTGCATAAATACAAAACGCCAGAATGAAATTCGCTTTACCGCATGATAAAGCTTTTCATTCTGGCGTTTTTTATTTCTCAGTCTCTAAACCATAAAATCCTATTTTTAACGGTAGCCTTTCAAATATTCCTTCTGTTCAGACGTAATCCGATAGCTTTCCACTGCCTTCTGGATAGTCTTTTTATGTACCCAGTCCGACAGTCTGTGCTGCTCAATATAAGGTACTGCAGCATCCCATTGCTTGGCCAGAGCGGTGGCAAAATACCAGGCAATCATCATGTTTACATAATATTCCTGTGATTGTACGCCAGCTGCCATTTCAAGATACTCCGGGGAAAAATCCTCGTCCAGAAAAAGGCGCATAAGCATGCCGATCCCGTAGCGAATAGTGTAGGTTTCAGTGGAGGCGATCCACTTCCGGACCTCTTCTAATACTGCTTTTTTGTTCTTACGGAAACACTTTGGCTCTGGGAAATCACAGGTGGCCCAGTTGTCGATATAGGGCAGGAATCGCTGTACTTCTTCCATACATTTCGGATAGTCCTTTATCCCAGTGATCAGCATCATATGAAGGTTATTTTCCTCATAAAACTGGTGAGGAAGCTGCTGCAAAAAGGGCTCTGATTCCGGAGTATCGGCGAATACTTTTGCAAACTTCCGAAGCACCGGAATACGGATTCCAATAATCTTTTCCTTGGCTGTTTCGGGCATTAATTTGCTGTGGAAATCCCGATATTTTATATCCTGTAATTCGAATAACTGCTTCTGCAATTCCGTTAATTCTGCCATACACACTCCCTGTTTTTCAATCTATAACAGACATTTCACTCTAATTTTCAACGAAATTTGGGTTTTCAACTGTCGTCTTTTTAGTTTACATAATGTTTTGCATAATGCTTTTGGCTTACCAAAAACACTCATAGTTGATGTCAATTTGAGCCAATTCTATTCTGCTTTCTCTGCTGCCTCCAGGCTTGCCATCAAAAGCTCATAGAAGTCATCTTCCCCCTCCAGCTTCGGGGAGTTTTCTCCGCCGCCATTGGTACTGCGGCGCATGGTAGCATAGAAGTCTTCTCCGGCAGATACCAGGTCCATTTCATACAATTCATAGCCAAGTTCCCTGCATAATCTGCAAAAAACAGTGAGAGGATCCTTTTCCAAACGGGTTGCCAAAAGCTTTTTTCGAAGTTCACCATCTTTCAGTGCATCACCTTGCAGACGGTCCAGAATTTCCAATGTTGTCATATGCGGTACCTCCTTTTTTGCAGCTATGTTATTTTTATATATTTTAATACCTCAGCTATCTGTGCGCAACTGTTAATTTCAGAATCCATCTGCAATCCAGCAGGTTCTCTAGAGCGTGTTTGAAAAAGGCTTTCTGCAAGATGTGCGTCACACTTTGTGGGAGATTTCGCCCGGATGAGGGCGCCATAGCGGGCTACGGCAACCGAATTCGGGTGAAATCTCCCGCAAAGTGGGGCGTGCAGATTGCGGGAATGATTTTTCAAACACGCTCTAATACCAGTTAGTACATCGAAAATTAAGTATCTGCTATATTGACGCAGGATGATTTCTTCATATGCAAGGCGGAGGAAGGAGGCGTAGCGGTGGCTACGGCGACTGACGACAACGCAGCAGATGAAAAATCAGACAAGTCAATATGGCAGTTACTTAATATTCGATGTACTAGTCATACTGCATTGTGATATTCCTCCACATAACTCTGCTTCTGATCTGTCATTACTAGCATCACTTCATCCATAGCCGGGCCGATATACTGGATCTTATCTGGAGGAGCGGCGATAATAAGCTGTAATGGAAGGCGTCTCAGGAATTCCAAAACGCCGCCGATTCTTTCATCATCCATGTTATTAAAGGCCTCATCAAAGAGCACCAGCCCAGCTGCCTCGCCACCAATATTATTGCTGTAAAGCTGCACAAAAGAGGCTGCCACTGTCACATAAAACGGGGTCTGTGTCTCACCGCCGCTCTTCTCTTCACATACCTTGGAATAATAAGAATAGGTGCCGTCATTATGAATGATCTTAATGTCATAATCCATGTAAGTACGGTAATCCGTAAACTCGTCAAGAGCCTGTGCACTGTTATCTCCACTTACCGAAAGCTGTTCAAACAGCTCCTCGATTACATCTTTATGAGCCTCATGGAAGATTCCCGAAAATAGGGATTCGCCTTGTGTCACATTGAAATCATCCATGATCATTTCATAATAATTGCGGTATTTTTTACTTGGCATAAACTGGAATTCATAGCGTTCACTGCTAAAATCAATGCCCTTTAACGCCTTGTTCAGTTCCTTAAATTCCCCCTGTGCAAGCTTCATATTCTCCTGTAATTTCGCCAGAAACTGCTCATGAAATTCTGTTTCTGCCGCTTTATGGGCAGACTGTACTTTCTCCTCATAATCAAGAAGTTCAGAGTTTTTCAAACGTTCATATACCGCCTCAAATTCAGGAAAACCATCCAGACTGGCAGCTGCACCAAAATCATGCTCGGTCTTATACTCCACCATGGCATTTATCATATTGTCTTTGGCAATCTGACATCTCTCACTGTTATATTTTCTCTTATTAGAAGGCAGTTTATAAAAATATTCACTTTGAAACTGCTCAATTGATCTTACTCCCAGAGCCTCCTTATATTCCCGATTCCAGCTATTTAAACGTTCTCCCGCATCTGCTGCAAGAGTGGTTACCTCACTCTTTCCGGTAATCTGTTTTTCCAGAAGTGTCTGTTTTCTGGCAACCAAATCCTGGATCCGGGCACGCATTCCACCGATTTTTTCCGTGTCGGAGCTGATGGTGTAATCCAATCCCCTAAGCATTTTTTCCAGCTCATCCAGCTGCAGCTGCTTCTGGATCAGGGTGGAATTTTCTTTCAGTTTTCGTATATTTTCCTCACATTTATCAATGGATTTATTTAACATACGAAGGGTAGCGATCACATCCAGACGGTACTTAATATCCACGTCACTTTCTGTAGAAAGAAGTCCCAGAATCTCTTTTGTGTCAGACAGCTTTTTCTCCTGATTTTCCATTGTTTCACTAAGCTTCTGAAATTCTTCTTCAGCCTGTGCCAGCTGTACGGTAAAAGCATTTTTGCCGATAAACGGCACACGAAATACCTCTGGTTTGATGGCACTTGCCACACGGTTCTGATATCTCATACAGCCCTTTGTGATAGAAACAGAATACTTTTTCAGGTCTTCGTAACGCTCGCACATCTGTACTTTTCCAAGGATCATGTTGCTGTACTGACGGGCATATTTGTTCTGGGAGGTGACTACTTCTGCCAGAGTTCCAGCAGGCGCAGTGTCGTATTTTTCCAGATCTTTCGTGTTGATCAGACCTACTCCGTAAACCTTTTTCTCTCTTCGAAGACGGTCATAAATACCAAGTGCAATATCGAAGTTCTCCGGTTCTACAAGCACATAAAAACGCTGCGTATTCAGATACCCCTCCACTGCGTTTCGCCATTCCTCATCCTTAATTTCCAGCATTTCGCAGAGCACTCCAGGCTGGATTTCTCTTCCAATGCCCGCAAATTCTTCCTGTACAGACTCCACAAGAAGTTCTACACCAGATGGATAAGTCAGCTTTTTGCGTTTCAGTTTATTGATCTTTTTGCTTAATTTCTCCCATTCTGTCTGGTTCTGATTCAGCCGGATCTTCAGCTGCGCCTGCTCTTCCTGCAGTTCTCCATAGCGCATCTGTTTGAAATGGATCACATCATCTGTAAGGCTCTTTATTTCTGTTACATTGATATCACCATCCAGAGTTTGAAGTTTTTTCCGGTATTCACGGATACAGGAAGCGAAATCTGCGCCAGTTCCATTTTCTGCATTTGCAGACTGACTCATTTCGGCAGAAACTGCTGCAGAATATCCGGAAGTGTCCCCTGCCCCCATAGTCCGCAATAAACTCTCGCAGTCCCTGGCCGCCTGAGCCACGCTCTTCTTCAATTCCGTCCCCTCATTCATAGCTTCCTGTCTCTTATCCTGAAGCCTTTTTAGCTCTTTTTTCTCCTCTTCCAAAGCTACAAATTCCTGGTTATGACGCAGTTCTACACGAATATTTGTGGCAATTTCCTGCTTTTCAGAGCGCTCTTTCTGAAGCATTTCCAACTGGGCTTTCGCCTGGGAAAGACGGATTTCTTCGTTCTTTCTGGCAGTTTCCAGACTGGAAAGCTGTCCTTCCACAAGCTCCAGATCACTACGTTTCAGGAAATACTCGTACATCCTGTCCTTTTCAATACGCTCCTGTACACGCTGGTACAATTCCTGTATTTTTTTCAGTTTTTTCATGCGTTTTTTCACGTTATCAAGGGTACGTTCCATATCCTGATAAGTACGCACATTCTCCCGAAGTACATCAATATTGACTTCTTTTTCATCCAGCACGTAAGAGTAAACAAAGTCCTTAATATCGTCGATTGGCTTAAATGCAAGCGCTTTTGGAATCAGACGAAAGAACTTATCTTCAATCCTTCCAAGTCTTGCTGTGACCATTCTACGGGCTTCCACATTGGTCTTGCACCACTGGCGGATATCAATGTTGGAACCACGGAATTCTGCAATGGATTTCACCTGGTTTCCGTACAGGAAAAGATCATCTGAGATCCTGGTATTCTCCATCAGATACCGCACTGTAGTCTCCTGGCCCTCAGAAGCAGAATCCACAACAGCACCGATAATGAAATATTTATCCTTGCTTTCCTCATAAAATTCCAGGGCAACATGAGCGCTGATCTCGCCGGTACGCTCATAAGGCTGGTTTTCTTTTCCTGTTTTACAGCGGATATATCCGGTAAGCCTTCGCTTACCATTCTCGTGGGCCGCCTTGTTAAAATAACCGGTGGAACAGATGATCACAAACTGGATTGCGTCCAGAAGAGTGGATTTTCCAGCACCGTTTTCACCAGATAAAAGAGTAGAATCTCCAAACTCTATGGTACAGTTATTAAACCTGTGCCAGTTAATCAGCTTCATCCTCGTCAGTTTCTTCATCGCTTTCGTTTCTTCCCTTTCTGTATGTCTCCAGTTTCTCATATGCTGCCTTAATGTCTTCTGCACGTACCACCATCAGAATGGAGTCGTAAATCAGAACACGAGATTCTTCATCTCCCATATCCTTATCCAGAAGCTCCACGATCTGATATCTTCGGAACAGGCTCAGGGCATTTCGCATGGTGGTTTTGTCGATTAATCTGTCACGGATATTAAGACTCACAAACTTATCCTGAATGTCTCCAAGGTTCACGATTACCTCCTCTATTGCGGAAAGCTCACGCTTCTTTTCATCGTAAAGGATTCGCAGGATCAGAAGTACAATGGAATCATAAAGCTTCAGATTCATCCGGTTATACCCTCTCGGACTGGTCAGCTGAATCACTCCATATTCCTCGTTTATCTCAAGGCGATAGCCAAGAACGCCCAGATATTCTTTAAATTCTTTCCTGTATTTCAGCACAAAATAATAATCTGCTTTGGTATTCTGGTTTCCTTTGCACAAAAAGCAGGTTCCCAGAAGACGGTTGCAAACCCTGCTGAAATTATCCTTTTCTCTTTGCAACATTCCTTCCAGATATTCCATTTTCTCTCCTCCGTATCCGAAAATCTTTAAAACGGTAGCCGTTTACTTCCCGTTCTTCCAGCGTTTCTATTACATATCCCATATTTTTGCGCTGACCGTAAAGGCGCACATAGATCAGTTTGATAAAATCCTCTTCATTATTGAGAGGAAGCTGGCTTGCTTCCAGCTCATCCTTTTCCGCCAGATAACGGTTTACGTAGTTCTGAATTTTCTCTACACTGATCACTTTCCGAATCTTTTCTGCCATCTTTCTCATTTTCTCACGGCGAAGCTCTTCGTCTGGTTCCTCATTCTCCAGACTGGAGGGGATGAATTCCTTTTTCCCTTCTACTGCCAGATACAGAGAACTTTGTTCCAGAATAGAGCACTGGTAAATACGCACCAGATCATCCAGAAAATCAATGCGGTAGATTCCCCCAAGATCCATATTTTCCCGATTGATTTCTTCATTAATTCCCATGAGTATTTCTTTCAGCTGCCCCCGCACATCTTCATTTCCTGCCAGGAGAAATTTGGCACGGTTGATGGCAGCTCGCTGGTACTGGGTATTTTTCTGGTTGATTTCCTGAAGAATCTCGTCCATATTGCGGAAAGCCTCAATAATTTCGTGAAGATAACGGCAGGTCAGTTCCCGCCCCTCTTCCTCGGAAACCTCCCGGATAGCTGCAATCTCTGCAGATGCCTTTTCCAGAAATTCCTCATCGTGGCTTCTTTTCTCCAGGCACTGCATAATTTCCGGACGAAACTTGGAAACATTGTCAGAAGTCAACAGGCGGTGGTAGGCTTTGTCTACAATATTGGTAATGTAGTCGTTAAACAGTGCATCCATAATCTGGGCAACCGTGCTGTGTCTGGTAAGGTCATCTATGTAGTGTTTGATGTTGGAATTGAGGTTTTTCAGACCAGTGATCAGGTAGTCAGTGTTTTCCCAGATCTGCATGAGCACGATACCCGGCTTATCCATGGTGCCTTTTACCAGACTGTAGATGGTATAAATGTACCCCTGGTATTCAATTTGTTTCCCATCTGCGATATCCAGGAGTGTTTTGATTATTTTCACAGCGTATTCCTTGAAGTTTACACGCTGTACGTAGCTTTTGTCTGTTTCCACTTCGATCCAGCCGTAGTATTCCAGGCGGCGCAAAATGCCGTTAGCCCGGCTTCGGCTGTCATCAGCCTGGAATTCTTCTTCCACCAGCTGGGCCGCATTTTCCTGCCCAAAATAAAATTCCAGCTCGTCTACCAGCACTTCTCTTTCCACGCCAAAGGAGAGCTGGTGTTCCATAATGGCAAAAAGGCGGCTGATACATTCCCAGTACACAATTCGGTTTGGCGAGGATAGCGGAACAAAAAAATTGTTGGGGATTATGTGAAACATAGGGTGTCCTTTCTTCAAACGTAAAACAAGGGACAAACTGCTTTGTCCCTGAAATCTTTCTTTATTTTAGCATAGCCGGTTTTATTGTACAAGGTTTTCTAAGTTGCTATTTAGTTGATTAAAAGTTCTTTAATGCGGACGCATTTGGACAATGTGTATTACTCACTCGCCGGCGCAACGCGCCGGCGAGTGAGCAATCACCATTGTCCGAATGCGTCCGCCTTGAACAACTTTCAACACACTAAATAGCAATTCTCAATATACCTAATATTAGCAAATGTGCCGGATAAAAAATGTAGAAGAACCACTTAGAAAAGGTTCGATGTTTTTCGGAGCGCTTTCCGTTGTAGAGATAGATGATGCAAAGTGCTGAGAGCGGAATTCCGGCGGTGGCACCGAGGGACTGGATAACAGCCCTGGCAGGAGTGGTCTGCTCCATGTTTTCTACAAGGTTTAACAGACCAAAGAACAGCATTGCCTTTCTGAAAACCTTCCATAAAAGTTTTTTTCGTTCAAGATTCTGGCCGCCAGCCAGATGGCTTTTCTGATCAGCATTCCGGCCGCCGGCTGGCAGCATTTTCCCCTGTGCATCCCGGAGGCCACAGCTTGCGAACCAATAGGTGAAGATAGGGGCAAGAAAGGCCCAGTCGCTGTAGGCGGAGGCAAATACCAGGCCCAAGATGCAGAGTGTCTGCCGGGTTCCTGAAGGGATTTTTTCCATTGCATAGAGAATCAGGAAGCACAGGAAAAGAGTGAATAGCATGTTCATGCTTACGAAACTGATGGTTCCTTCTTCTGTAAATGCAAGACAGAAGGGGATTTCGGAAATCAGGGCAAACAGCAGAAGCCGTTTGCCGTATTTCTCTTTGGAGCGGGTGTAGCTGTAGCCTTCTACCAGGAAGTAGCACATGGTGATAGCGGTAAAATAACCCACGTCCACCATCACCTCAAAAAGGAAGGTACCTGGTTCCAGGAAAACGTTTGCAATATGGTTTAATAGCATGGTAAACATGGCTACGTATTTGATCTGATCCCGGTTCATGCCTCAAAAATCCTCACCAACATATCTGCCATACCCACGGAGTATCCAGCTGCTGCAAAGATACCCTGGCATTGGCCCTCGGTAATGGTCATAAGCGGCAGCTTCCCGGAATCTACGTACATGCGGCGGGCGGTCATTTCCTTGTCCTTTCCGAAATCGTGGAAGTACACCTGAATTTCAGGGAGCAGTTCCAGACATTTCACCAGAGTAGCATTCTTTAAAGATTCTTCGCTGCGAAGGATAAATATAATCTGTTTTTGTATTTTTTCATATTTTTCTTTCAATTCCATTATTTCATTAAGAATGTGCACAGTAGGCTCACGGTCTTCTTCCAGCCAGAAGAGGATGCCTCGTTCAGCTATGCCATTCTCACATTTGGCAGCGTCTCCGCTTATTTTTCCCGTCAATTGGGACACCAGCACCTGATTTCCAGCCCGATCGGTCAGCTTGGAATCCGGAATGGAATGACGGTTGAACATTTCCTCCAGACAATACTCCCGAAGCTCCAGTTCCACCCGCTTCGTCTCATCTTTTTCAATATGAAAATCGTATCTTTTTCCCAGAATGTTTCCATTTGGCAGACGGTTTCCAGTCAGGATCCGGTAATCTCCCGGCATAATATCCAATTCCAGTTTTCCAGCTTCCCACTTGCGGTCGCTGAAATCCAGGGTAAGGTATCCTCTTCCGTCTGTCACCGCAATGGTCCAGTTCTGGAAATAATTCCAGTCCCCTTTTTCCCCGGCGAAGACTGTAAGATGGGATTCCTTCCGGCTCTCTTCCAATACTGCTACAAACCTCATTCCATCCCAATATTCAATAGCTCCATCAGCAGGATTCAGACGTGCCGGGATTCCCAGAGTTCTGGCGATTGCCACGAAAAGCACCTTGTGGGATTTCTCTCCGGCAATTCCAAGCTCCAGTGCTGCACCAGGAGTGGTGTATGCAGTCAGGCGCTCTTTGTCATTGCGGACTGAAATGTTCTCTTCGATCCAGGTCCAGATGCTCTTGGGATCTGCTTCAAAGGCATCCCTCTGCCCCTTGTCAAAATAGCCCAGGATCTTCTTTCTCCACCTGGTAAGAACCTCATTTTCCACGCGGGGATTCCATACATATGGAATGTAAATCTCATCTGGATTAAATTCGCGATAAACCGAGGCCTCCTGATAATGGCCCTCCAGCACTTCTGGAAAAGCATCCCTTCTATCTTTCTCAGACAAAACAGCCATCATAGGCTCCACTTCCTTCATGGTATGTCCAAAAAGGCAGCGCTTCCACAGCGGCTGGAATTTCTCAATCTTACGTCGACAGTGTTCTGCCTCAGCGGCAATCCGGCGATTATTCTCTTCTTCCTGTTCTTGGGTAATATTCCAGCTTATTCTGCCGGTATCCTCCGGTGCATTCATGTCAAAATCCACCCAAAGCTCATCTTCATATTCCTCACCAAGAGTACAGGTAAAATGGTCGTCCTCTCTTGTGTCGATTACCTTTTCCCCGTAAGCACCATCATAAACAGCACAGATCAGCAGGCTTCCAAAACCGGTTTCAAAGGAAATACAGCCATTTTTGTCTGCTTCCATTATTGCAATCGGGGAAAATTCCCCATAGTTCATTACCTCAGCCCGTACTTTTGCCCCAGCAGCCGGAGTTCCATCCAGATCTTCCACTGTAATAGTGATCCACCTGGTTTTGGCATATTTACCAAGAAGATTGATGATCCGGTTCATTCCGTCTTTTCCGATCACTTTTTCGTCTGGCATAGCGCGGTCATACCATCTGGAGCCGATCATCATGGCCCTGGATGCTGCATTGGTAAACCAGCCCTTGTCCAGAACAGCTTCTGGCTCGCAAGCTCCCAGATAATGCCAGTCGCCATCGCACCAGACCTCTACCCAGGCGTGGTTGTCATCACAGTGGGACCATCTCGGCACATACACTGGTCTTGCAGGGATTCCGGCACTTCGCATTACATTTACCACAAAGACGGCTTCCTCACCACAGCGGCCTACACCGCTTCTGTAAATTTCCAGTGCGGAGCCGGTACGCATGTCCGTTCCCTGGTACATCACTTCTCCCGCACACCAGTGATTGATTTCCAGTGCAGCTTCCACCATGGCCTTCCCCTGGACCTTATCCTTTATTTTTTTCCAGAAATAGGTACGGCATGGTTTGATTTCTTCATCATTTGTCCGATGAAAAAGCACGTAATTCAGGAAATAAAGCTCTGGATAATTCTTTACATAAGGGGAATTTTCCCAGAGATAGATTCCCTGCTGCACATAATCCAGATAAGTGTCAAAGGTATAGTTTCCCACATCGCTGTAGGGCATATTGCTGTACAGATATTTCATTCCGATCACAATATCAGGACTTAGTGCTTCCATTCTCTTCTTTATCTCTTCCGCTTTTCCTGGCAGTTCCCTGGAAAAATCTTCAAAGTCTTTTTCTATCCGGTCTCTGTTTTTTTCAAGAAACATCTTATAATCTCCTCATCATTTTAAGCGTGATCACAATTTCACTCTAAACGGACATGCCGCCTGTCGGCGACATCTCCATATAGGAAAGTCAGCTGTTCCACGCCTATGGCGCTCCCACTTGGCAAAAATACTTTTGGGCGCAGACTTAATAAAATCGCAGTATTTCATATATCACAAGAGATTCTATTTTATATCAAGCATATTTATAATATTTCCATATCCAGCATCTTCTGCCAGCTGCTGGATCCCATCCCTTATTTCCTCCAGGGAATAGTTGTGCGCTTCCAGAAATTCATCCCCTTTGGATGCAGCATATTCGTAGAAAAACATAGCTTCTGCCAGAGCTTCTTTGTCAGCGTAATCGATCCGGTCAAGAAGTTCGTTCTCTGCCTCGTTGATCTCGCCTCTGTCCACCATGGTTTTCATATGGTGAAGCTTGTCTCCGGAAATCTGATATTTGGATTCTACCGGCAATTCCACCTGGACATATTTTTTCCCAAGCATGACGCTGGCAAGGACACGGGCAATCTCTTTGATCATACGCATAATGTAGTCTTTTTCGTCATCAGTGAACATAAATTTTCCTCCTGGATAAATGAGAGTTCGTGGCTTTAGGGTAGCACCTTCCCAACATCAGAACTATTTCTGACTACTCTTACTGACTGCGGCCACAAAAACCACAAAGGTTCCGCCCTGACACTTGTATGCGTCCTGGCAGAACCTTTGTCATTAAGCTTATTATTTCATTTTTGATATCCTTTTGTCAATATAAGATGAAAGAAATTCAACGCTTCCCTCCACGCCAAGAGTGCTGCTGTTCAGACTCAGATCATAGGTATGGGAATCTGACCATTTGGAATTGCAATGACTGTCGTGGTATTTCTTTCTCTTTCTGTCTTTCTCTTTGATAAAGCGCTCAGCTTCTTTATCGGTTTTTCCATAAAGACGGGCTACACGGGCAATTTTCTGATCCATGTCTCCAATAATGAAGATGGAAATCAGGCCCTCATAATCCTTCAGGATTGTCTCAGAGCAACGTCCTACAACTACAAAGGATTCTCCTTTTTCAGCCTTTTCCCGAAGAAAATTGAACTGCATCATAGCAACGTTGTCTGCCGGAGAACTGCTCATTCCTTTCACTGTGCGGTAAAGAAATTTGTTGTGCTTCATCTCGTCAAAGATTTCCAGCTCTTCTGGATTTACGTTATGGCTGTCTGCCACCTCGCGTAAAAGATTGTGATCGTATAAAGAAAGTCCATAGCGCTTGGCGATTCGCTCTGCAATTTCATGGCCTGCGCTTCCGAACTCTCGTCCGATGGAAATGATCACCTGTTTTTGTGTTTTCATGGTATCCTCCCTTCTAACCAGAGAAATCCGTCCTTGTTTCACGGATTTTTCCGGATAAAATGCCATTAAAAGCGGGCAAGACCAACTGTCATTTATTCATGGCATGCCAGATCCCTGGCACTGCCTTTTCTCCGATAATTGACAGTTCTGCATTCCCCCTTATGGCATTATAAATATCTTGCATAAATCATCAGCATGGAAACGAGGACAACCAGGATCGTGGCAGGTGCCATTGCCTTGCAGTATTTTCCCCATTTGATCATGTGACCGCTCTTGGCTGCTGTTGCGATACCGACTACGTTTGCAGAAGCTCCGATCGGGGTTGCGCTTCCACCGATGTCAGTACCCATTGCAAGAGCCCATGCCAGAATGGAAATATCAATTCCCTGTGCGGCTGCCAGACTGTCAATAACCGGGATCATGGTAGCTGCAAACGGAATATTATCAATAAATGCACTTGCGACAGCAGATACCCAGATAATAATGGCGATCATTACCTTCAGGTTGCCACCGCTGACCTTGCCAATAAATCCGGCCAGGATGGTAAGGATTCCAGTCTGCTCCAGACCACCAACAACTACGAAAAGTCCTACGAAGAACAGCAGTGTCTTGTAATCAACCTTTTTCAGAAGATCCAAAGCATCTTTTCCGGAAGTGATCAGTGTCACTGCTGCGATAAATACACCGATACAGGATACGGTAAGTCCTGTCTGGGAATGTGTTACCAGAAGGACAACAGCGCAGAGGAAGATCACACAGCTGATGGTGAAGCCCTTCTTGCTTACAATTGCTTCTTCCGGATCCGGCAAGGTAGACGGATCAATTTTTCCCGCATTTTCAGTAAGCTCTTTGCGGAAAATAAAGTAGAAATAGATTACAACCAGTACCAGTGCGATCACCGCGATCAGACCTGTGTTTGTCACGAAATCTGCAAAGGAAAATCCAAGTGATGTTCCAATGATAATGTTCGGCGGATCTCCGCACATGGTTGCAGATCCACCAAGGTTGGCGCAGAAAATCTCTGCAAGGATCATTGGTACCGGATTAAATTTCAGCAGCTGTGACAGTTCTACGGTAACCGCTGCAAGGAACAGGATTACGGTGATACTATCGATAAACATAGCAAGTACAAAGGACAGGAGCATAAATGTGATAAAGATCGGGATGATCTGGTATTTAACCAATTTCGCGATCTTCATGCATAACCAGCGGAAAAATCCGGAGTTTGCCATGCCTTCTACCATGATCATCATACCAGCGATGAACACGATAGTTTCCCAGTTGATTCCAGCAGAAGCTTCGCTTGCTTCACCTGCTGTGTGCCAGAATCCCGGTGAAAAAATACTATGTATGTTCAGTGTTTCAATAATTGCTGAGGGGCTGTGCATACAGATTCCAAATACAAGAATCAATGTAAGGAGCGCACATCCCAGCGTAACAATATGTCTTTCCCATACTTCTGTGATGATCAGAATGAACATCGCCAGGAAAATTACTACTGCAAAAATCTGTGCTATCATTTCTTTCCTCCATGACTGTCAAACCATGCCATCCAGATACCGACAGCAATGGCTGCAACAATCATTACTCCTATAAAAATATTAAGTAACATATAGTGCAATACCTCCAATCATATACGTTTGTTTACATGGAAAATAATTGCTCTCCACTGCAATGCTTTACTCATAATGAAAACAATTGCAGCAATCAGCAATATGAAACAATGGTATATGATCTTCAGTGCTTCTGTCCGTCCTGATGATGGATGTAACAGATGATAAACCGTCTGCCGTCAGCATCATTTCTGGTCAGCAGATGTTTCTTTGCTTTATAAAATACGGTATTCGCCAGCAGAACTGCCAGCATGATGAGCACCTGGGTTTCCACGCCTGACCTGTGGCGAAGGCGCTGGTCCGCCTCCAGCCTTACAGACACCTGCCGAAGTCCTGTCAATTCTTCTGCACTTGTCTGGGTGCTTCTGGAAAGCTCTGGTGAAATCAAAGAAGCTGAGGCCGGTTTCAGATCGTAAACATGCATAATGCTCTTCGCTTCCATGCCTGCAAAAAGCACACACAAAACCGCAACTGCCACACTGAAAAACAGGCAGACAAACCGGTTCGCACATTCGTTTTTTTTCACTTGGCCTCACCTCGATACCTAAAAAATTCGTTTTTATAATAGCAGATTTTATAAGGTTTTTCAACTGTTTTTGCAGAGGGCTGCAGGTCACCCTTTTCCATAATTATGTGCTGTTCTATATATTGGACACTTCTTTTTTTACAGGCAAAAATCGGACTGAAATGTATCTTTTCCAATGCATTTCAATCCGATTTATAATCACTCTCTTAATAAAATCCTGTTTAATTTTTACAGATTATTCAGCGTCTGTCTCCTCAGCTGCCTCGTCTGCTGTGTCAGCTTCTGCATCTGCGCTCTCGTCAGCATCTGCTGCTTCTGTGTCCTCATCTTCTGCGTCATCGCTATCCTCGAATGGGATAACGGCTCCGTCATATTTCTCGTTGATGAAGTCTTTGATCTCGTCAGATTTTAATACATCTACAAGAGCTTTGATCTTGTCGCTGTTCTCGTTTCCTTCTTTTACTGCGATTACGTTTACATATGTTTTGGCAGCTTCGGAATCAGAGGTCTCATATGCAAGTGCATCTTTGGATACAGAATAACCAGCCTGAAGTGCATAGTTTCCGTTAAGGACAATGTAAGAAGTCTCTTCTGCAACACGTGCTACCTGCTCAGCTGCAAGCTCAACGATTTCTACGTTGTATGGGTTCTCCTCAATATCGTTTACAGTTGCCTCAAGGCCAGCACCGTCTTTCAGTTTGATAATTCCGTTGTCCTGGAGAAGAAGAAGTGCTCTTGCCTCGTTTGTGGTATCGTTCGGTACTGCGATTGTGTCGCCATCTGCGATATCGTCAAGGCTGGATTTTGTTCCAGGATAAATTCCAAATGGCTCGTAGTGGATTCCGCCTGCATTTACAAGGTGGGTTCCTTTTTCCTCGTTGAAGCTGTTCAGATATGGAATGTGCTGGAAGTAGTTTGCATCGAAATCGCCGCTCTCTACAACTTCGTTTGGCTGTACATAATCATCAAATACAGTAACCTCAAGGTCATATCCCTCTTCCTCAAGAATTGGCTTTGCTGCCTCAAGAATCTCAGAATGAGGTGTCTCGGAAGCTGCTACTGTGATGGTTTTGTCATCATCTGCTGCGAAAACAACGGATGTTCCAACGGTTCCAAGTACTAATGCTCCTGTGAGTGCTGCTGCGATTAATTTTTTCATAATAAAGTTCCTCCTCTTTTTTTAAAAATATATTTAGTTTCTACATTACAATCATTTTTTGACTTATTTTCTTTTATCCAGCTTGTTGGCGATCAACATACCAATAGTCTGGAAAATCTGTACCAGTACTACCAGAAGGATAACTGTCACCAGCATAATGTCTGTCTGCCAGCGGTTGTATCCGTAACGGACTGCAATGTCTCCAAGTCCGCCTCCTCCTACAGTTCCTGCCATTGCGGAGTAACCAAGGATAGTTCCTGTTACAATGGTAGCTCCTGAGATCAGGGATGTTCTTGCTTCTACCAGCATTACCCTAAATACGATCTGAAGGTTGCTTGCTCCCATGGATCTTGCAGCCTCGATAACTCCCGGGTCTACCTCATTTAAGGAAGACTCTACCATTCGTCCGATAAAAGGGATTGCCGCAATGGTAAGGGGTACGATGGTGGCTGTGGTTCCATAGCTTTTTCCTACCAGAAATCTGGTGAATGGAATGAGCAGGATCAACAGGATCAGGAATGGGATGCTTCGGAAAATATTTGCGATCACATCCAGGATCTTATATAGTACTGCATTTGGCCGCAAGCCTTCTTTGTCGGATACTTTCAGCAGGATTCCAAGGGGCATTCCAAATACATATCCGAAGAAGGTGGAAAACAGGGTCATGTATAATGTTTCCCCTACACCTGCGATTATCATATCGGTTACTTGTTTCGTCCACATAATCAGTTCGCCTCCCCTATCTCAAGTCCACGTTCTGTAAGGAATTTCTTCATCTCCGGTACATTGGTGCTGTCGCTCATGAACTGGAGGATCATTTCTCCTTTGGCTACACCGCCTACGTTTTTGGTGTTTGCCTTCAGAATGTTTACAGGTTCGTGGAAGGTTAATATAAGGTTTGCGATTACTGGTTCGAATGCGGAGTTCTCAGAGAATACGATTCGAACGATTTCGCCGTCCTGGATTTCGGACTGGGTAAGCTTTTTGCTTTCTACGTCGTTTCCAGAGTCCTTGCTGATCAGTTCTTTGGCAACCTGTGATTTCGGGTGGCTGAAGATTTCTTCTACAAGGCCTTGTTCTTTTACTTCACCGTCTTTCATAATTGCCACATGAGTACAAATCTCACGGACAACTGACATCTGGTGGGTAATGATCACGATGGTGATTCCAAATTTCTGGTTGATGTCCTGCAAAAGTTCAAGTATGGAGGATGTGGTCTGGGGATCCAGGGCGCTTGTGGCTTCGTCGCAAAGTAAGATCTGCGGATCGGAGGCCAGGGCTCTGGCGATTGCCACTCTTTGTTTCTGTCCACCGGAGAGCTGTGCGGGATAGGCTTTCGCTCTGTCTGCCAGTCCTACGATTTCCAGAAGCTCCAGGGCTTTTGCTCTTGCTTCGGCTTTTTTCTTCCCCTGAATGTACAGTGGGAAGCAGACGTTTTCCAGTACGTTTTTCTGCATGAGCAGGTTGAAATGCTGGAAAATCATTCCTATTTTCTCTCGCTCTTTGCGGAGTTCTTTGGGGGAAAATTCGCTGAGGGATTTTCCGTCTATTAATACTTTTCCTTCGGATGGTACTTCCAGAAAGTTCATACAGCGTACCAGGGTACTTTTTCCTGCACCGGACATTCCGATGATTCCGTAGATGTCTCCGGTTTCAATGGAGAGGCTTACGTGGTTCAGGGCTTGTACGGAACCGTCTTTGGTTTCGAAGGTTTTGCTCACATCTTGGATTAATATTGAAGACATGTCTTTCCTCTTTCCTTTAAGTGGTGTTTCATCGTCGATATGGTTACTATAACACAATTGGAGTAAAAGTGTTAATTCATAAAAGTTAGGGCTAGTTATAGGGTAAAGCTATAGCTAAAGTGGACGCCAGCGGGGGAGGGATAAATCACGCTCGCCGTCGCAACGTTCTGGTGAGCTAATGACTAACTGCGACTAATGCGCTCGGGAGAGCCCTCTCGCATAAGTCTCCGTAAGTCATGGATCTCACCGCCACTAAGGGCGCTCCTTAAATGGCTCGCTTAGATTTATCCCTCCCCCACTGGCTGTGTACTGGGTATTGGGCAGTTGAGCGCAGCGGACGTTTGGGCGGGAAGGCGCTGCGCTGTTTCCGCCCAAACTGAAAGTGGGGGGATGTAGTGGGTGGTTAGGTTCAGCTTTAGTTCCAAATGGAAGTTTATGTAAGTATGTGGATTATCGTAATGCTTTGTCTTTGTATTTGGCAATTTCTTCCAGGTACTTCTGTCCTAACTTACTGATCGTGGTGCCTTTTCTTGCAAGGTAGCCGATGGTCATGACCTCGTCGGAGTCTAGCTTCACGGCGCAGTAGTCGGAGCCGTTTAGTTCTTCGCAGATGATTCCGGAGCAGAGAGTGTAGCCGTTGAGACCCACCATCAGGTTCAGGAGAGTGGCTCGGTCATTGGCTTTGATGAGGCGTTTGTATTCGTAGGTGCTCAGGACTTCTTCGGCGAAGTAGAAGGAGTTGTAGGTGCCTTGCTCGAAGGAGAGGCAGGGGTACTCGCGAAGGTCTTCCAGGGTGATCAGGTCGCGGTCGGCAAGGGGATGGCCTTTCCACATGTAGACATAGATGCTGCATTCCAGAATTGGGTGGAATTCCAAATTGAACTCGTGGAAAAGTTTCTCAAGGACTTTGTGGTTAAAGTCGTTCAGGTAAAGGATGCCGATCTCGCTTTTGAAGTCTTTTACGTCGGTGATGATGTCGTAGGTGCGGGTTTCGTGGACGGCGAATTCGTATTCGTCCATTCCGAACTGCTTCACCATTTCCACGAAAGCATTTACTGCGAAGGTGTAGTGCTGCATGGAAACACTGAATTTCTTCTTGGTATGTTCCTTGGAAACGTATTTGGATTCGATCAGCTCGTACTGCTCTACCACCTGGCGGGCGTAGCCTAAGAATTCCTCGCCTTCAGGGGTTACGGAAATTCCACGGTTGGTCCTGCGAAAAAGCTCCACTCCGATTTCCTCCTCCAGTTCACGGATTGCTGAGGACAAACTGGGCTGTGATATAAAAAGATTCCGGGCAGCTTCATTCATAGAATTGGAATTCGCCACCGTAATCGCGTAACGAAGTTGTGCCAGAGTCATATGGATTCCTCTTTTCTGTATTGTTCTATTTTACAGGTATGCACCTGTGTTTTCTTATCATAATTAATTCCGACTAACAGCAAGTTTCCCTTGTATTCTTCCAGACTGCGACAGTATTCTTTCTCCTTAATTTGCTGGATTGCACCTTCTGCGTTTTTATCCCATTTTAATTCAACTACCAATGCTGGTTTATCTAAGAAGCGCTTTCTTGGAACATAAACAATATCTGCAAAGCCTTTTCCCCCTGAGAGTTCCCGGTGTACTGTGTAAAAATTACGTGCTGCATAAAGTGCAAGCGAAATGGTATAGCTAAGCGCATTTTCGTCATTATATTGGAGATGAGATGTTTCAAAGTGCGCCTGCCTAATGCCCTCTGCGACCTGCTCTTCTCTTCCCTGCCATATGGCTTGCAATGTATCTGCTGAATTTTTTAATGCTTTAGAAACTTCACCCCAATCAGACACAGCAATAGCGCTTACATATTCGGAACGAATCTCCTCATTTGGAATAAAAACTGTTTTATCTGCATAACGATACCCCAGATAGCCCAAGTGAATCAACAGTGTAAGTACATCATCCTCTGTTCTGAAAGTTGTCATATCATTTGTAAAGCTTCTGGTGTTCACTGGTACTGTTTCTCCGGCAATCATACTTAATATATCATCCCGGAGTCCTTCAAAATTCATATCAATATAAATCTGCAATGCCTCAAAAGTCTCTGTCTGATTCCAATAATTTCCCAGTTTTCCAAGGCGCATGCAGCTCACAACCGACTTCGGGCTGTATACAGATTCTACTTCTTCAAAAGAATAACCATCATACCAGTTTTTGATCTCATTAATATCCATCTGATACTTCTGGCAAAGTGCTTCTACTTCTTTTTCTGTAAAACCTACATATTCAGCCAAGGGGCCCGGATCAATCATTGAAAATTCATCGAACATATTCAGTGCACTGTGGGTTCCGTATTTCTTTATTGGCAAAATTCCCGTCATATAGGCAAGATAAATGTATTCTTTATCCTTAAGCAGATCACGCAGAAAATCAAGGTAAATCTCCTGCGCAGCCTTATCATGTTTGAACTCCCGGGAAATACAATCCCACTCGTCAATAATAACTATAAAAGGGCACTCACTTTCTGCAAAAATATCCTGCATAGTTTCCGCCAGATCATTTTCGTCATATAATTCCACATCAGGGTACTGTTTCTTCAATTCGCGGATTACTTTGCCTTCTACTCTCTCCAACAATGCCTTCACATTTGAACTTCTGCTCAAAAATTCCTGCATGTTCAGAAAAATGGTATCGTATTTATTCAAATGTTCCTCAAAGCTTTCATCCTTGGCAATTTCCAAACCGGAAAAGAGTTCTCTGGAATCACAGCCCTTACTGTAATAAGCCGTAAGCATATCTGCTGCCATAGACTTTCCAAAACGCCTTGGTCTGCTGACACATACACAGGACTGCAGCGTATTGACAATACTATTTGTATATTTTATTAATCCTGTTTTATCCACGTAAATATCCGAATTCACCGCTCTTTTGAATTTATTATTCCCCGGATTCAGGTAGATTCCCATAAGACAGCCGTCCTTTCTGCGATTTTGCGTTACCAATAAACAATAACAATTTTCTTCTATATTAACACAGCACTGCGATTTATTCCACTGAGGATTTTTGCCAGTCTTTAATACGAAAAAAGGGTGTATGACTAAAAAAGCCAAACACCACATTTCTATAGCCCGAGAATGGTACACAGCCTGACACCTTTTTGAAAAAAACTTTCAGCCGCATCCCTCCTCTTATTCTGTATAACTATTCCCATTCTCATCCGTCCAGGTTCCGTCGCCGTTGTCAATATAACCAGTACCATTATCATCCATATAGTAATAATCTCCATTAGTTGTTTCTGTAACTGTCACACCGTTTCCATTGGCATCTTGTAATACATGCTGCTCTAACTCGGCACCAAAATAATGGGTACTGTCATTTAAGGACTGGTAGGTCTTTCCATTTTCATCTGTAAAATAAACATCGTCATCGGTGCTGTATTCCATACCGTCAGCATCTACATATTCGCAGTCATAATTTTTGTAAATTGTTCTTTCTACAGAAACTGTATTTCCATCACTATCATACAGGGTGATTGTTGTGGTGGAAAGAATATCGGATGTAGCATCTGTTGTGGCAGCTGTGGCATTACCTGCTGTACTGGCTGTGGTATTCCCTGCCGCACCACCTGTGGTATTCCCTGCTGTTCCAGCTGTGGTATTACCTGCTGTACTGGCTGTGGTATTCCCTGCCGCGCCACCTGTAGTATTACCTGCTGTGCTATTTGCGGTATTACCTGCTGCACCACTTGCAGTATTACCTGCCGTACCAATGGAACTTACAGTATTTGATCCCTTCGTGGATGAAGAAGCCTTTTTATTTGAAGATACTATATTTGCAGCAGAATCAGAGGCAGAATTTCCGGTATTTTCTAAAGTTCCAGCTGAACAACCACTTAATGTCACCGCAGCCATAAGTGCTATCATTTTAACCAGTTTCATTTTCATAGTAAAATCCCCTTTCATTTTCTACTTTTGTAGAAGTTGGTTATATACTACATCTGTAGAAATTAAATGTCAATCACTTTTTCTACAATCGTAGAATTATTTAGGTTTTACTTCTGATATTCTTAATTCCAGATTACGCCCCAAAATCATTCCCACAATTTGCATGCCCCCATTATGAAACCCTCATCCAGGCAAAAACAGGAAGGATGCAACTCGCCAAGAATTGCATCCTTCCTGTTTTAAAACTATTTGTTTTACAACTATTTCTTTTACAACAAGCCTTTTATATTTCATATTCGGCAAAAAAATTTTATCACAACCAAGAATATTACTCAAACTCTTCCTCGGATTCCTCACTGCTCTCCCCGCCCATCCGCACACGGATTCCGTTGATCTCTACGTCTTCCATAGGAATCACCAGACACTTGCGGCCGTCAATGATCCTGGTCTCCACCAGTTCCACTTTATCTGGTTCAACATGGATCACTACATCCGGAGTTTTGATCTCGAATTTACGGGTATTGGTAATATTAGAGGCTACCATGGTGGCTTTTTCACCGGCTACAGCCTCATACTGGTTATCAAAAGTTTCCAGTTTCTCGTCTTCTACACCGCAGTCCTCAAAGAGACGTTTCACCTCAGACTGAGTGAGCACAACCGGGTCTGGGGAATCTTTCTGTGCTTCAATGATCTCGTTCAATTTCTCATGGATTCCAATAACTGTGTCATACTGGCAGTCGTCACCAAGGGTTTCCTCCACCAGCATGTTGAAAGAATCACGCTGTCCGCCTGCGGAAAGCGGTGCTGTACATCCAAACACTTCGTCCACGAAAATGTCATGAAGCTGCTCTGCATTCTTAGAATAGTAGAGCATGCCGTGGATGTCTGTGCTTCTGTCATTAAATAATGGGAAAAGGAAGCCGTTCTCTGGCATTTCCACGATCCAGTCACGGATACGGTCCTGGATCAAATTTGCCTCCGCATTGTAGCAAAGACCTGCTTTAGACAGCTTCACTGGACAGATACTGCAAAGAAGGTGCTCATAAATCTCTTCAGAAGCATCATCCATATCGATTCCATCTGAAGTTCTTCCCGGGATATCGTACACAGCGTGTACCAGGATTATGTAGTAATTTTCCGGATAATCGTAATTTTCAATAATTTTGTCATAAAAGCTCTCGATTAAAGCGTCATCCTTCAGTTTACTGGCGCGGAGCTTCATGAGAAATTCGTGTTTGCCGCCCTCTTTTTCCTCTGCCAGTGGGAATTCCATATTCATCAGGTTCTTTCCAAGAGTACCAGAAAGGGTTTTCTTGAATATTTCAAAATATTTGAACATTTCTTCCTCCGAAAGGGAAAGGAATGCTTCTTTCAGTTCTGTTTTTTTATTCTTTTCAGCATCCACATAGCATCCACAAATTCTGGTAATGTTGCAGTTGGCTGGTGTCAGCTGTTTCTTGATTTCAGAAATTTCTTTTTTGTTCATTTATATATGTCCTCCAGTATTCCAGAAAATATGTTTTCAAAACCGATATCCCATCTCTGATATGAATTTGAGTCTGTTGCCTTGCTCTCCATTCATAAAGATTCTCTGAAAGTATTATCAGCTCCATGATTTCAGCTTTTTTATTTTAGCCTAACACTCCAGAAAATTTCAAGACTTACTTACAAGAACAATAAATCATGATTAATAGTCGTATAAAATAACTCCTTAAACTTCTCCATATCCCATGTCTGTCCCAGCGCCCACATCATTTTCGTTACAGACGCCTCCAGCGTCATATCATAAGACTCCAGCACCGGGAACCGTTCCTTGATGACTTTTCCAACCTGGTAAACTTCCATGTCACTTCCCTCATGGGTAACCTGGGTCGCCATACACACAGGCTTGCCAGCTTCAATCCAATGCGCGATCGCATCTATAAAATTATCATTTTCGTAATGAGGCAGACCGCCTACACCGAAGGATTCAATGATCAGTCCGGAATAAGATGGAAAAAGAGCATCCAATACTTTCCCGTCAATCCCTGGAATCAGTTTGAGCAGAAAAATCTTCTGATTCATCTCATGATAAAACACCAGTGGCTTGGTGGACTGGTCTTTGTCATCAATATAAAAAATGATCTTCTGATCGTGAATGGATGCAATATCCGGATAATTAATGCTGGAAAAGGCATTGTAGCTTTTGGAAAATTCCTTCTTTGCTCTGGTTCCTGCGATCACTTTTCCCCCAAACACAATGGAAATTCCATGAGCGCGGTCGTGAGAGGCAAAGCGGAGACTGTCCAGAAGATTGGAACGTGCATCTGTAATTGCCAGGTCAATAGGTTTCTGTGCACCGGTAATCACGATAGGTCTGCGGTTATTCTGGATCAGATAAGACAAAGCAGCAGCCGTATATGCCATAGTGTCCGTTCCATGGCAAAGCACAAAGCCATCATAAAATTCATATTTGGATTCGATCAGTCTGGCCAGCTTCAGCCAATGGTCTGCGCACACATTGGTACTGTCCAGGGCAAAAGGCTGAACGGTATCAATGGTGCAGAATTCCCGGGCTTCAGGAATATATTCCAACAGCTCATCTGCAGAAATCTGCGGTGCCAGCCCCTCTGCTGTATATTTGGAAGCAATGGTCCCCCCGGTTGCAATAAGAAGTATCTTTTTCATGTTGTCCCCCTGTGTAATTGTTATCCACATGTTCAATCTGCTGTACCTGCATTTTCTCAAACCTTACTTTGTAGCGAAAAGCTTTTTTTCATAAGTATTTTACTTTGTATAGACAAAGGGCCCGCCCGAATCACCCCAGGCAGGCTCTTTTATCATTTTCTCCACTTTATATAATCTCAATTCTTTCAGAAAACATTTTGCAATACATACGATATAACAAGTTTCGGTCTTTATCTCACTTTTAGTTCTCCTCAGTTGTCTCTTCTGCAGTATCCTCTGCGTTCTCCTCAGAATCAGCGCTCTCGCTGCTGTCCTCGGCCTTGCTGTCTGCACTGTTCGCTTCTGCAGTCTCGTCTGTACTGTCAGCGCTGTCTGTAGTATCAGCTTCCTCTGCGCTGTCGCTCTTTGCAGCATCTGTCTCAGCAGTATCAGCATCATCGCTCTCATCTGCTGCCTCGGCATCCTCAGAAGTAGTATCCTCAGTAGCATCTGTTGTATCTGCTGCTGCATCTTCACTTGTATCCGCTGTAGTCTCTTTAATTGTGAAACTGTGCTCATCTGTAATTGTCAAAGTAGAAAGCACCTTATCATTTACAGTAATATCAGCATCATCCAGCCATTTCTGAGTTGTCTCGGAATAGTATTCGCTGCGCTTGGTGTTCTCAAGGGACTCTTTCTTGGAAGCGGTTGCATCCTCGTCATTTACTTTGTCCATCCGAAGCACGTATACGCTGCTATCAGTCTCAACCAGCTCGCCGTAAACTTCGCCGTCCTTCAGAGTTCTCAGCGCTTCTACAACAGCGTCATCATAAGAATTGGAAATATCCTCATCATCACTGTCATTTGTGAAAATAGTTCCGGTCAGTCCGCTGTAAGTATCATCAACAGCCTTGGCTGTCTCGCCCATGTCTGCTGTCGGATCCTCTTTCATCTTATCCAGGATCTCCTGTGCCTGCTCCTTGCGGGTAGCAATATCATCATCGGTAAGGTCATCTCCACTGATGGAAATACTTACATAGCTGAAAGAAGACTGCTGTGCCTCCTCATCCGTTATGTTAACCTCAGCCTCATTGCGGATCGGATCGTAAATTCTCTGACGATAAGTCTCAAGCTCCAGAAGAGTCTTAACTTGGTCTTCGGAAACAGCAAGCTCCTTCAGAGTGTCCTCGTCATTATCCTGCATAAACTGTGCTGCTGCATCTGCAATAGCAGTCTCATCATCAGAAGTAACCTCAACACCGTAATCAGCTGCCTTCTCCTTCATGATGTACATCAGCTCAACCTGCTCCAGGAACTGTCCTACAGCCTGCTCACCGTATGTAGTACCAGCATCCTCATCTACTACCTGGCTCCAGATATTTCCTGCACTTCCCATAAAGCTCTTATACATAGCAACCGTCTGTGCCTGTGACTCACGTGCATACAGACTTACAACACCCATAGGAATGTCTGTGCCATCTACAGTTGCAACAGTCTTCTCTCCATCTATAGACTTACTTCCACATCCGGAAAGCATTCCAATTGCCATTACGCCACTTAATGCCACTACGGTTGTGTTCTTCACGATTTTCTTCATATTGATCACCAATTACCCTTTCACTGATGTGCCGCTTAGTCACCACGCACAGCCAGCATGATTTCCCAATGCGGACACGCTAATAAGAGTATAAAACTTTTTTCCCATGAGGGCAAGTAGAAAGGGGAAAATCTGATAGAATTCACACAATTTTCGCGAATTTCCATCGGATCTTCCCCACCCAGAGACTACTTTAAATCAAAATATCCGAAAGCATTCAACAGCCCAGCCGTCTACTACTTTTCGCTCTTTCCTTCCTCTTCCACCAATTCCATCAGTTCCTTTGCAAACACCGTCAGCGCCTGCACAATATCCCCCACTGGTGCAAACAGGAACTTCGGCTCTTTATCCGGTTTAAACTGCAGCTGTCTGCGGTACTTGGCAACCAGCGGCGGAATTCCTTCCGGGTTCAGATGTGCATTTTCGTAAAGGGTGATCCTGATCTCACGCTGCATCTGCTTGATTTCCGTAATGTAGCCCTGATGTGCCAGTGCTTTCAGTCTTGCAATAGCCAGCAGATTCAGCACTGCTTTCGGCGGCTCCCCAAACCGGTCGATCAGTTCTTCCAGCATATCATCATACTCCTGCTGGGACTCAATCCCTGCAATGCGCTTATAAATATCCAGCTTCTGGAATTCATTGCTGATGTAGGTATCCGGAATAAAAGCATCCATATTCAGATCAATGGTAGTCTCGAAGTCTTCCATAGTATGAATACCCTTTGCCTCTTTGACCGCCTCGCTAAGCATTTTACAGTAAAGATCATAGCCCACTGCGTTCATATGCCCATGCTGCTGTGCTCCCAGCAGATTTCCAGCCCCCCGAAGCTCCAGGTCACGCATGGCGATCTTGAATCCACTTCCCAGATCTGTAAACTCACGGATAGCAGAAAGTCGTTTTTCCGCCACCTCCCGAAGCATGGTGTTCCTTCGGTACATCAGAAACGCATACGCCGTCCTGTTGGAACGTCCGATCCTGCCTCGCAGCTGATAAAGCTGGGAAAGTCCGTACTTGTCAGAATCATGGATGATCATGGTATTTACATTGGAAATATCCAGCCCAGTCTCAATAATAGTAGTGGAAACCAGCACATCAATGTCCCCATTGATAAAGTCATACATAACCCGTTCCAGTTCTCTCTCGCTCATCTGTCCATGGGCAAAATCCACCCTTGCGTCCGGCACCAGTTTGGAAATCCGCAGGGCAACCTCATCAATATCTGTAACCCGGTTATAAACATAATAAACCTGGCCGCCTCTTCGCAGCTCTCTTCCGATAGCTTCCCTGACAGTCTCCTCATCATACTCCATTACATAAGTCTGGATCGGCATACGATCCATAGGCGGCTCCTCCAGCACACTCATGTCACGGATTCCGATCATACTCATATGAAGGGTTCGTGGAATGGGAGTCGCAGTCAGAGTCAGAACATCAATATCCTTTTTCAGCTGCTTGATTTTCTCCTTGTGGGTAACACCGAAACGCTGTTCCTCGTCAACGATCAGAAGCCCCAGATTCTTATACTCCACATCCTTAGAAAGAACTCTGTGAGTACCGATCACAACGTCTACCTGTCCTTTTTTCAGATCCTGCAAAGTCTTTTTCTGCTGGGCAGGTGTACGGAATCGGCAAAGCAGATCCACGCGCACCGGAAACTCCTTCATTCTCTGGACAAAGGTGTTGTACACCTGCTGCGCCAGAATGGTAGTTGGTGCAAGGTAAACAACCTGCCGGCTCTCCTGCACCTCTTTAAACGCTGCGCGAAGAGCAACCTCCGTCTTACCATATCCAACATCTCCGCACACCAGACGATCCATGATCTTGGTGCTCTCCATATCCCGCTTGGTATCCTCAATGGCGTTCAGCTGATCCTCTGTCTCCTCATATGGGAACATTTCCTCAAATTCCTTTTGCCACACTGTATCCGGGCCACACACATACCCCTCTTTTTCCTGACGCACAGCGTAAAGCTCCACCAGCTCTTTGGCGATATTTTTGACAGCGCCCTTTACCTTGGACTTCGTGCGATTCCACTCCTGGGTTCCCAGCTTGTTCAGCTTCGGTGCCCTGGCTGTATCTGCGCCGGAATATTTCTGCAGCGCATCCAGCTGCGTCGCCAGAATATACAGATTACTTCCGTCACGGTATTCAATCTTGATATAGTCTTTTAAGACCTTATCTACTTCAACTTTTTCAATTCCACGGTAAATTCCCAGTCCATGCTTTTCATGGACCACATAATCCCCGATAGACAGCTCTGCAAAATCCTGGATCCGCTTGCCGTTGTAGACTTTTTTCTTTTTCTTTTTTTTCTGCTCCTGACCGAAAATATCGGACTCTGTGATCACCGCAAATTTGATCAGTGGATACTCAAAGCCTTTCCGGGCGTGTCCATAGAGGACCATAATTTCCCCTGGATTGATCACACGGTCATAATCTGAACCGTAAAAAGCATTCAGCTCATGCTCCTGCAAATCCTTCGCCAGACGCTCCGCCCTTGTCCTGGAACCGGAAAGCAAGGCAATCTGGTAGCCTTTTTTCTTATACTTTTTCAGATCCTCCACCAGAAGCTCAAAGCTGCTGTTATAAGAAGTTACACTCTGCACCGTCAGATTGTATTTCTCCGAGGCAAAATTCCACTCCACGCCTCTTGGCTCCAATGCCGACAACGACACTGCACGAAGTTTATTCAGTTCTTTCTGAACCTTGGAAAATTCACAAAGCCACTGAACCGGAAGGTTCTTTTCCCCTTTTTCTTCGCGATGTGTGCGGCTGGCGGCATACTCTTCCTCCACGCCCAGTCCGTTTTCCAGAATACGGTTGGGTTCGTCCAGAAACAGAAGCATTTTTCCCTTGGGAAAATAATCCACAAAAGATACCATCTTTTTGCCGTCATTCCACTCCACAGCTGGATAAATGGCAATCTCATCCAGATTTTCCAGAGAGCGCTGACTCTCTGCGTCAAAGCTTCGGATAGAATCCACTTCATCTCCCCACAGCTCAATTCTCCATGGATTCTCTTCTGTAAGGGAATAAATATCTACTATACCACCGCGCACAGAAAACTGTCCCGGCATTTCCACCTGTCCTACGCGTTCATATCCAAGCTGCACAAGGGTATTTTTCAGCACATCCATGTTGATCACGCTGTCAGAATAGAAATGAAGCACCTTTTTCCCAATTTCTTCCAGGGGCATCAGATAGTCCATACAGCCGTCAATGCTGGTAACCACAGTCAGTTCCTTCTGCTCCAGAAGTGCCTTTATCACACACATTCTCTGGCGGATCAACAGATTTCCCTGAATATCTGCCTGGAAAAAGAGAAGATCCTTCGCCGGGTAAAACATGGTATTTTTGTCATAAAAGCGCACGTCCTCGAAGATTTCCTTAGCCTGGCGCTCATCTCCTGCGATCACAAGGCGCATAGGTGTTTTGCCGGAAAGCCCATGGATCAGATGTGCCTTCTGGGATTCCAGGCAGCCTGTGATCTGCACAATGCCCTGATTTTTCTCAAGGCTTTTCTCTATTTCTTCAAATTCTGCCATCCCCTTCAGGGGCTGGGTAAATGAAAGCATGGCTTTCCTCCTTTTCTCAAAAGCCGCACCTCAGAGCCCACCCAAAACATGAAACCATTCCTGCAAGCTATCTGCACGTCATAATTTTCACAAAGCTTTTGGGGGACGCTCCAGGGGCAAAAGAAGCCCAGCTTGTTGCTGGACTTCCTTTGTTACTCAGTAACCCTCTTTCGGTTGTATTCATTCATCGCCGCATCCGGACCATCTGTTATGATTTTTTCTACAGCGTCTGCTGCAAACTCAATTGCTTCATCCACGAGCTTGCGGTCCCCGGATGAAAAACGGCCAAGCACATGGTCTGCCAGATCCCATCCTTTTGGTTTGGCTCCTACACCAATTTTTACACGCATGAATTTCTGTGTGCCAAGTCTGCCAATAATGTCCTTCAGACCATTATGGCCGCCTGCACTGCCCTGCTTCCGGATACGAAGCTGTCCCGGCTCCAGATCAATATCGTCCTGAATAATGATCAACTCACTCTCCGGATTGATTTTGAAATAAGCAGCCATCTCCTGTACCGGACCACCGCTTAAATTCATAAAGGACAAAGGTTTCATAAAGATTACCTTCTCTCCTCCGATGAATCCGGAACCGTACATAGCATTAAATTTTACGCCGCCCTGCGGAATCTTATGACGTTCCACAAGCACATCGATCGTATCAAAACCCATATTGTGGCGGGTCGCCTCATACTGCTTCCCGGGGTTTCCCAGTCCAACAACTAAATACATAATCTTATTTTCCTTATTCTACTACGAAAGTCCTCCACAGCAATTCCAAAGCTCTGGTCAGCCACAGCCCTGTAATCACTGCCGCAACCTGCTTAGCCAATAGCATAAAACAGATGACTTTCATTTATTATCGAATGATATGAGTGTCAAAAGGTCTTTTGACACTCATTTGATACCCGGATTGCTACGCAGCTACGCTGCTCCCGCAATCCTCCAAATATTCGAAATCCGCTGATTTACTGCGTAAATCGCTACTTTCTCATATTTGGCGTGTCCCAAGTTCAAAAGCCTTATCGTGCAAGCACGAACAGCTTTTTGACCTTTTGACACTGGTATCATCAAATTAGTTGAAATAAACCATCTCATCAGCCAGAGGTTCGCACGGGGTCACATTCTCTGCATAAAGAACAATTCCCTCGCCCTGGTACTCAGAACGGTTTTCAAAGGCAACCTTGGCAGTCACCTCAACCCACTCGCCGGGCTTCAGCTTCGGTGCATATGCACTCTTACAGATATATCCCAGGAATGAAGTATCATCTGCACAGCAGGTCATGGCAGTACGTCCCGGAATGAAGAACTTGCTGCCCATACCTCTCGGACGTCTTGCACGAGCCTTAAAGCGAAGAGTTTTTCCCACATAGCGATCCGGATGATCCATAGCATCTACAAACCAGATTCCGTAATCTTCAGGCGGAATATCTACAATCTCTGCATCCAGGTCAAATGGCATCTGATCTGCGAAAATATCCGTCATCTCGCCTTCTTCGTCCTCAAAAATAACCTCTGCACTTGGGTTTACAACCTTAATGCTTCTGCGGAAGTTTGCAAGAGGATATTCTTTCTTGCTGCGGTTAAACACAACCATATCCGCATTACGAACCATATCCATAAAAATGGATTTCATATTCTGCATATATACCTGGAATGTGCTTGCATCTACACAGGTAATGTGCTGTTCAATTCCCCAGCCTGCCGGGAGCTTCATCTCCTCAAATTTGCTTACCAGCCACATTCCATTATATTCCATAACCACACGCTCCGGCTGATGGATAATATCCAGTGCCTGAAGGCGCTCCGGTGTAAAATCTTCTTCTTTCTCAATAACCTCAACTACAACATTATCTTTTGCAAGAGCCTCTTCATCGTACTCTTCCTCTCCCTCTTCGCAGAGAATGAGAAGTGTCTTTCCCTCTGTACGGAAGTAATCCTGCTGGAGGGTAAAGCTAAGGAAAGAGGTCTTGCCGCTTTCCAGGAAGCCGGTTATGAGATAAATCGGTACTGTAATTTCATCCATTTACAGAAACCTCCCTGTATTTTTCTTAATTAAAAGCAGTACGTTCGCATATATCGCTTATAAACAGCAACAAATAAGCTTACCAAAAGTCTTTTATCCCGTTTATATGTCAATCATTAAGCTACGCCGAACAGCTTGACCAGTTTCTCTTCATTTAACTTGGAACCAATTACGCAAAGACGTCCGGTGTACTCCGGTGAACCTTCACGGATCTCAGTTTCTTCCGGAACCATATCGAAGTAGATCCATGTTCCGTCCTCTGCCGGAAGCATTCCCTTAGCACGAAGGATCACGCCATACTCTTCAGAAGCGGAAAGGCTCTCCAGCATTTTCTCAAGCCCTTCTCTTGTAAACTTCTTAATAGTCTCACGTCCCCAGCTGGTAAATACTTCGTCTGCGTGATGATGGTGATGATCATGATGATGTCCGCAGCCACATTCGTCATCATGGTCGTGATGATGATGCTCGTGATCGTGGTCATGTCCGCAGCTGCACTCCTCATCATGGTCGTGATGATGATGCTCATGATCGTGGTCATGTCCGCAGTCACACTCCTCATCATGGTCGTGATGATGATGCTCATGATCGTGGTCATGTCCGCAGCCACACTCGTCATCATGGTCGTGATGGTGATGATGTTCATGCTCCTCTTTCAGCAGCTCATCTGCCAGAGATACCGGATGCTCCATAACCTCCAGGATTTTCTTTCCATCCAGCTTCTCAATCGGAGTGGTAATAATAGCTGCCTTCTCATTGATAGAACGAAGAAGCTCCATAGACTCCATTGCTTTCTTCTCGTCTACAATATCGGTACGGCTCATGATAATCGCGCCTGCATACTGAACCTGATTGTCAAAGAACTCGCCGAAGTTTCTCATATACATTTTGCATTTCTTGGCATCAACAACTGTAGTGTAGCTGTTCAGCTGAATATCAACATCCTCTTCCACACCCTGTACAGCCTTGATAACGTCGGAAAGCTTACCAACACCTGATGGCTCGATCAGGATACGATCCGGATGATACTTCTCTACAACTTCCTTCAGGGAAGCACCAAAATCTCCAACCAGGGAACAGCAGATACATCCGGAGTTCATCTCACGGATCTCGATTCCGGCATCTTTCAGGAATCCCCCGTCAATACCAATCTCACCGAACTCATTCTCGATCAAAACTACCTGCTCACCTTCAAATGCTTCTTTCAGCAGTTTCTTAATAAGAGTTGTCTTACCAGCTCCAAGGAAACCGGAGATAATGTCAATCTTTACCATTTTGTATTCCCCTTTCTATTATGTCAGAAAAAGGGGACATGACCAAGTCACATCCCCTAATATATTTATCCCAATTTCACAGTTTTATGCAAATCAGCCGTTGATCATGAAGTGCATAAGCTTATCAATGTCTTCTTTCTCATATGCAACGATCTCAAGCTCCGGAATCTCACCGTTAGAGAAGATGTTTGCAAGAGATACATACTGTGATAATTTAGATTTCAGGTTCAGTCTGTCACCTTCACCAGTTACCAGCTCAACTTTTCCCTGGCAGCTGTCTACTACGCTAAAAAATTTCTCAATGTCTTTAATATTAGATACCTTCATGTCAATATTCTCCTTTCAACATGTACAACTTTTTCCATTTCTTTTTGTTCGGGCTCATTATATCTCAACTTTTTCCAAATAGCAACAGGTTTTTCACCTTCTGGGAAAAAATCCCCAACAGTCACAAACAAAACCCGAATTTGCCCCATTCTTTGGGTATTTTTAATACTAAATTATCACAGCAATCTGAAAATTGTCTGTGAGAATTGTTCCTTGCGGAATTTGGCAGCTTCTAATACTGGAACACAGCAACCCCGTAAGCTGGCAGCGGATAAGCAAAGGAGAACGGACGATTGTCACAATCCTGCTTTTCTGCCTTAAATACCTTCTTCGCAGTCTGTCCGTTTTCATCCAGAACCAGTGTGTATTGTTTCTTCTTCGGCACACCAACACGGTAATCCGGACGTTCTACAGGAGTGAAATTGCATACTACCAGAAGGTTATTTCTTTTTGTAGGGGATTTCCTTACGAAGCTGTAAATACTTCTGTCCCCGTCATCTGCATTGATCCACTCAAAGCCAGACGGATCCGTATCCGTTCCATAGAGCGCAGGATATTTGCGATACATCTTCAGCAATGTCTGCACAAAATCCTTCAAATCCCGATGCTTCTCTTCCCCAAGAAGGAACCAGTCAAGTTCTCTCTCCTCGCTCCACTCTCGAAGTTGACCGAATTCCTGCCCCATAAATAAAAGCTTCTTGCCCGGATGGCAGAACATAAATGTATAAGCAGCCTTCAGATTCTTAAACTTATCATCTAGCTCACCTGGCATTTTCTCCAGCATAGACTTCTTCAGATGAACCACCTCATCATGGGAGATTACTAACACATATTTCTCACTGTAAGCATATGTCATGGAGAAAGTCATCTTATTATGGTTAAACTTACGGAAATAGGGGTCCAGCTTCATGTATTCCAGGAAATCATTCATCCAGCCCATGTTCCATTTCAGGGAAAATCCAAGGCCGTCATCCTCTGCCTTACCTGTAACCTTCGGCCATGCGGTAGACTCCTCTGCAATCATCACAGTACCATGGTTTCTTCCAAGAACCACTGTATTCAGATGCTTAAAAAACTCAATTGCTTCCAGATTCTGATTTCCGCCATATTTATTGGCTACCCACTGACCATCATTCTTTCCATAATCCAGATACAGCATGGATGCAACGGCATCCACACGAAGACCGTCCACATGACACTCCTCGATCCAGAACAGAGCATTTGCGATCAGGAAGTTCTTTACCTCCGGTCTGCCATAATTGTAGATCTTGGTTCCCCAGTCCGGATGCTCTCCCTGTCTGGGATCTGCATGCTCATAAACTGCAGTTCCGTCAAAATTCGCCAGTCCATGGGCATCCTTGGGAAAATGTGCCGGCACCCAGTCCAGAATAACCCCGATTTTCTGTCTGTGAAGATAATCTACCAGATATTTGAAATCCTGGGGTGTTCCATAGCGGGAAGTAGGCGCATAATAACCGGTGACCTGATATCCCCAGGAACCGTCAAAGGGATGCTCTGCAATCCCCATCAGCTCCACATGTGTATAGCCCATATCCTTCACATACTGGGCAAGCTTCACCGCCAGTTCCCTGTAATTGAAAAAGCCTTTCTCATTCTCCTCTGTAGCCGGATGCTTCATCCAGGAGCCAGGATGTACCTCATAGATCGCCATGGCATCCTTAGTCTCGTCAAATTTCTGACGATTCTTCATCCAGGTGGTATCTTTCCATTTGTAATCCCCGATATCCGTGATTCTGGATGCCGTTCCCGGTCTTAATTCTGCCTCATTTGCATAAGGGTCAGCTTTATAAATATGCTCCCCGTTCATTCCTACAATAAAAAACTTATACAGCTGTCCAATCTTCGCTCCAGGGACAAATGTCTCAAATACACCGATCGGACCTGCCTTTTTCATTGGAGCAGCCTGTTCATTCCAGTCATTAAACTCTCCAATTACAGAAACAGCTTGCGCATTAGGTGCCCATACTGCAAAATAAACACCTTCTTTTTTCCCTTGTTTCACAGGATGTGCGCCAAGCTTTCTGTAAACATCATAATGGGTTCCCTGACCAAAGAGATACTGGTCAAGCTCTGTAAACTGTAATTTCTCTCCCATCAGAAAGTTACCTCCCTAAACTTTCAAATTCTTATGCACATTATAGCATACTCTTTTCCTCCATGCCACCAAAAACTTGTCTATTATTCATAAAAAATCTACATCAAAATTCATTTTTACTGTAAAAAAATACGCCTGTACTTTGACATTTTTCTCATAAGTACAAGCGTATACTATCATTCACACTATACAGCATCTGCGATTTCCGGAAGTCCCGAAGCTTAACACATATGCCAGACAGGCTCTAGAGCCTCTTATTTTCTCCGTTATTCGCCTGAGTCGCTGCTAAAATCCCCTTCGCTATTCTCACTGCCGTCTGTGTATCCGTCACTTTCACTGCCGTCGCTTCCATCACCGGAACCATCACTGAAGTCGCTCTCATCTCCATTACTGCTGTCATCTGAACTGCCATCAGAAGTTCCATCTGTGGAAGAGTCCTCAGAAGAGCCATTTCCATTATATCCAGGCACATAACCTGCATCAAGGGCGCTCTGCCAGAACTCTGCATATTTTGCTGGCTGAAGGGTAACATTCTTCGCCGCTGCCATCTCACTTACCGTTACCAGTTTATATCCCTGTGCAATAAGATCTGGAATCAGTCTGAGTGCCGCATCAACTGAAGGACCATGAATATCATGCATCAGAATAACGGCTCCGTCTCCCAGATTGCTGTCATTCATAATGCCATTGTAATCCAGATCTGCATCCAGATATTTCCAGTCCAGACTGTCAATAGACCACAAAATAAAAGGTTTCCCAACTGCCGAAATAATTTCGTCATTGCAGTCTCCATAAGGCGGACGAATCACCGTGGACTCCTGTCCACAGGCATCGATCAATGCCTGATCGGTATCGCCGAATTCCTTTATAACATCATCAATACTCAGATTCAGCATATCCTGATGATCCCAGGAATGGTTTCCGATCTCACAGCCAAGTTCCACCATTCTCTTCACTTCGTCCGAATACTGTCCAACCAGCTGTCCCAACATAAAGAAGGTAGCATGTGCATTGTTCTCCTCCAGACAGTCCAGAAGCTTGTCTGTATACTGTCCCGGACCATCATCAAAGGTAAGTGCGATCAAAGGGCGTTTCTTCTCAGCATTGTAAGAACCATCCTCATTAAAATAATAATCGTTTACCCCCTTGGTCACCCAGCCGGTCTGCATGTATCCATTGGAATCAAATGCATATTTCACTCCGTCAATCTCTGCAAAACCATTGGTATAATATGTACCATCTGCATTCTGATACCAGCGTCCGCTGGAATCCTCATGCCAGCCTGGAGTCAGTGAAGAAACCTTGGTCACATCACTCTGTCCTTTCAGGGGCTGTCTCAGAGCATCTGTAGAATTGGAATCCGCATTCGAAGCAGCTCCGTCACCTGCATCCGCCTGCACGCTCTGTGATTTTCCAGTACTCTTTCCTCCCACACGACTTACGATTGGAAAAATCACTCCTCTTATTACAAAAATCACAGCCAGCACCATTGCCACAACATAGGTGACCAGCTTAATAATCTTCCTTCGTCTTATCTGGCGCTGTTTCCTGCGCATTCTTTCGCGCAAAACCCTTCTATCCATTCATATTCCCTCTTTATCTCTCGTTACATAGTGGAAAAATTTTCCACAAAAAAATTCTGTCATAGCACTTCTCTCAGCTCCAGATCATCTGTTACAAGAAGAATATCCGCTTTCTTTCCAACAGAAAGGGAACCAACTTCATCATAAATACCAATACTCTTTGCCGGATTTCGTGTTGCTGCAAAAATCGCTTCTTCAAGGGGAACTCCAAAAGAAACAGCCTTACGCATACAATCATACAGGTTCGTAGCAGAACCGGCAATCGTACCGTCCTTCAAAGTTGCCTTACAGTCCTTCATCGTTACTTCCTGTCCCCCCAGCTGGTAGGTTCCATTCTCCATTCCGGTAGCCATCATAGAGTCACTGATCAGTACAATCCTCTCTGGTCCAAACATCTTAAATGTAGCGCGGATCACAGCGGGATGAATGTGAATGCCATCACAGATCATCTCTGCCATACACTGCTCATCATCACAGGCAGCTCCGATCAGCCCTGGTTCTCTGTGCGCCAGTGGCTGCATGGCATTATAAAGATGTGTCACATGGTGTGCACCTCTTCTCATGGCCTCCGCTGCTGTATCGTAATCAGCTGCTGTATGACCAAGGGAAATGCACACCTCATTATGTACCTCATCAATGAATTCCATAGCACCATCCACATTCGGTGCCAGAGTTACCAGCTTCACCATATTTCCGGAATATTCATTCAGTTCACGGAAAAATCCGGCATCTGGTTTGCGGATATAGCCCTCCACATGGGCGCCTTTTTTCTTCGCATCCAGAAATGGGCCTTCCATATTGATTCCCCGGACAGCAGCTCCGTCTTTCATTTCTCCCACAGTCTTAATAGTAGCAAAAATTTCCTTCAGTTCTTCTGCCGGCAATGTCATGGAAGTAGGACAATAGGAAGTAATTCCGTGACTCTTTTCGTATTTCAGAATGATCTTAAGTCCTTCTGGATCAGCATCAGAAAAATCATGTCCAAATGCACCGTGACTGTGAATATCCACCAGCCCCGGGAGCACCCTGAGCCCAGCCGCGTCTACAATCGTCTTGTCCGTAACCTCATCCTCAGAAGCCACGATTCTATGATTCTCCACATACAGATCCTGTAATCTGAAGCTTCCATCCTCCTGAAAAACTTCTCCGTTTTTAATAATCATAACTCCATTCCCTCCTGAGATTCATTGGCTGCTGTTTCTGTTATAAACAACAGCCGTCAATTCTCTGTACTGTCATCCTGTGTATCTGTTGAAGCATCCGCTGCTGTGCCTGTATCTGCGGTTGCACCAGTTTCCTGATCTTCTGCTGTATCCCCGCCATCCGTGCTCTGTCCGTCAGTTGTACTGCCATCTGCATGATCTGCTGCTTCTGTTCCCTCGGCAGCCTGTGCGTCCTCACCTTCAGCAGATGTATCCGCTGCTGTCTGATCATAATTTGCATTTGCAATAATGAAATCCTGAACTCTCATAAGTCCGATGCTCTCATCCACTGCAACCTGGCCGTAAGTATCGATAAGAACTGCAAGATCACCAGAAGCATACTGCTCTACCAGCTGCTTCTGGATTGCAAGGCTTTCCTCATCCTCCAAAGCCATTCCCTCTGCGTCCATGATTCCCTGAATAAGCAGATTCTGTTTTACCTTGGCCTGGGCATACTGCTGGCACTGGGCTTCGAAATCATCCATGGAAACGTCCTGAGACTCTACGAAGTCTTCAAGCTCCATATTTCCCTGCTTCGCGTATGCTTCTGCCTGTTTCTTAAATGTCTTCACTGCCTCTTCTACGTCTTTCTCTGGATATTCCACAACCTCAGAATTGGTGTAAACAGTATTCCATGCAGTGCTGCGCAGACTGCTGTCGGCCTGATCCTGTGCTTCCTGCTCCAGCTGTGCGCGAACAGAAGCCTTATATTCATCAATTGTCTTGTAATCGGTATTCGCTGCAACCCAATCATCGGTCAGTTCCGGTGGTCTCTTAAAGCTCTGCACGGTAATCTGGAATACTGCATCCTGTCCAGCCAGTTCACTGTTGCGGTAGCTCTCCGGGAAGGTTACCGATACGTCTTTAGTCTCACCCTTCTTCATTCCCACGATTCCTTCTTCAAATCCGGGAATCATTGTGCCGCTTCCGATCACAAGGTCATAATTATTACCAGTTCCACCTTCAAAAGCTTCCCCGTCTTTTGTACCTACGAAATTAATAGTAGCGGTATCACCATTCTGGATGACAGCGTTCTCATCTGTCACTTCCACTGAATTGTCTTTCAAATTCTCTGCGATACGATTCTCAATATCCTCATCTGTCACTTCTGGTACAGAATTATCAAGAGTTATCCCCTTATAGTCTGCAATTGTAACATATTTCTCCACATTATCCACTGAAACCAGGCGTGTCGCACCGGTAGAATCTGTATAAGGTTCCTGTACCTCTTCTTCCTCTGCCGAATCCTCTGCCTGCTGCTCTGTGGCAGTGCTCTCACTCTCTGTACTGGTAGTTTCTTTATCACTTCCGCAGCCATTTACAGCAAGTGCCATACACATTACTAACGCTGCCAAATATAGTTTTCTTTTCATTTCATACTCCCTTCAGTTACTCTTTTATAAAATTATCACATTTTCTATTAAAAAGGAAGCCCACTGAGGCAATCATTTTTATTTTATCTCCGCCGCGTTACTGTTCACTGGTAACGTTCCGCGAGGTGTTTTATGTGAACAAAGTTCACATAAAACCCGAGAATCTCAGCGCAAAATCATGCGAATCCATGCCCTCTTTGCAGCTGGTCTTATCAGCCCCCATTCATAGGCGGTACAGGAGTGGGTCTGGATGAGTCAAATACCTGGCTTACGTCAAACAGATCTGCCAGCATGTCCGGATTGTAATACATTCGGTATCCATCCACATTTCTTCTTCCCATTCGGAAATATTCATCCGTCATCTGTACAAAATATTTGTTAGAGTCCACATTGCAATAATAATCATAGCCCTGGGATTTCAGATATTCAAATTTCTCATTGCCAGTGTACTCTCCGCCGTTATTAATATCTGCTCCGAAAGCAAAGATAATAATATCTGTTCCGCCAATAAGCGGGTCAATGTTCTCTTTGAAATTCTGTGTATCTGTTTCAAGGCGTTCCATGGAAACTGTGGACATGTTTTTATGTCCCCATGTATGGCTGGCAAAAGTCCAGCCCTCCGCCTTCATGGCATCTGCGACCTTTTTCGCTTCTGCCCGCTCTGTATCCAGATCAAAATCAGGATGCGCGTCAAGCCACGCCTTTTTATCATCATTCAGATCATCTGGTCTTGTCTGATAGCTGATATCTGTGCGGTAACCCAGGATTCCATTGTAGCCTGTAAGCGCTACAATTCCCTTATGTCCATGATATGCAAAATCAGGATGTTCCTCCACAAACCGGTCGATCAGCGGTACAACATCATAGTCACCTACAACTGTGCTTCCATCATCCTGTACATATTCGTTGCGGATCTTCCCCTCTTCATCTATAACAAGCTTGGTGGCAATTCCATCTCCATCCTGGGAGTGGTAATAACATACATCGTCCTGCGAAAGGACAAACGGTGTTTTTCCCTTAGGAAGATAAACCTGCTTTGCCTGCATTTTCCCATTTTCATCAACGTCTGCCAGATCATAAAGGTTTACCATTACATATCCCTCGTCATACATGATCTGGGTTATCTTATTAAACTCATCCATAGTGGTCATAACCTGATTATAACCATCTGTCTTGTAATCTCCATCAAACGCCTTGGAAGTATCCACGATCAGGGAATGATAAAAAATGTGAGTTACCTGTTCCGGAGACCAGGCTACACATTTATCCTTTTTCTTCTGGAATTTCTCTGCAGCATTCTGAAAATGGACATTTCTCACATATGCATTGTCCTTCTGCAAAAGGCTGATTGCACCGTCATAATCATACTGGGCAGCTTTCTCCTTGGCTGTGGTCAGTACCTTCTTCTCGTGACGGATCTGCCTCCTGATGATACCTGTGCCGGCAGCTGCTGCCTGTGGCATAACCCCATTTAAATCTATGGCTGCTGCCTGGGCTGCATCCTGCTCTGGCTGATTTGCAGAATCTGAAGAATTATCTTCTGTTTTCTCTTCATCGGACATATTCCCGGATTTATCCTGTGCAGTATCCTCTGAATTGTCATCTGTATTTCCAGTTGTCTCATCACTGTCATCTGCCGTGCCTTCACCAGATTCCGGTTGTATATCTGTACTGTCTGAGCTGTCAGCAGCTTCCTCTGTATTAATATCGGGGTTTTCGATGCTTTCGGTGCTTTGGTCAGCCTTTGCCAGTTCTTCTGCTGCCTTGCTCTCTTTACCGGAATTCTTATCAGGAACCAAATCCCTTACCTTGGCTACCAGCGTTTCCATGCCGTCTTTTAACCCTGTCTGCTCTCTATAAAAGTATCCCACACCGCCCAACACTGCCAGAGCAGTAATAATAAGAGCCAGATTACGATTCCGTATCTGCCTCTTCTTTCTCTTCAGATTGCGCTCATGTCTCTCGCGCCGTCGTTCTTCGTAATATATCTCTTCCTGGTGTTCCTTCTCTGCCAGTTCCTGTAATTCTCTGTCAAGCTCCCGCTTGGACCGGCTGCCGGGAACTTTATTCTCTTCCAGACCAGGCTGTTCCTGTTCTGTATCCGATTTCTTCATAATGTATAACTCCTAACTATACTGTAAGCCCCCCTCAAAACACCTTCTTCCCGCAAGACCAGTTAATAAAGAAAACCTACAAAGCTTCCTATTAATCCTGAACGGAATCTGTAATCTGGCATTTATTATAACCATACCAGATAAATCTATCCATTCTGTAACCAGTAGATTTCTATTATACATGATATTCAAAATAATTACCACCTCTTCTCAGTAAATATCCTTGCATTCTATTGCCATATATTGTTAAAATAAAAAACACATGATAAAATATGTTTTAACCTCAAATATCAAAAATATTAAGCTCTATATCATTCACTCTAAAGGAGGAAAATATGAACAGATCAGATATTATGCGCATCAGCACACTATTTGAAATAGCCCTGGGTTCTGCTTCTTTGATCGCAGCCCGCTTCTGGATCGGAACCACTAATATTGTGGGCAGACATGTAAGCCATGGTGATACTACAGAGGCTTTTGCACTTACTTATGCATTTACACTTCTTCAGATTGCAATTGGAATTATAGGCGTGATGAATGCAGAAAAAGGAAGAATGAGCACCGTTATCTTTGGAATTTTGGCCTTTATTCCCCAGATTGCCCACTTCTTTCATATTAAGGGAAGTATTATACTGGTTCTTATGAATCTTGCAGCATTTGCGGTACCGGTTTTATATACTTTCACGGCGTATAAGCTTTTTAAAGGAGATAACAAAACAATTGCCTTTTCCAAAAAATGATGTTAAAATGTAGTTTATGTGAAACAAGAATGTAACTGTTCAGTTTCTTCACGGTCACACGCTTTGCGGAACCGTGCAGGCTGAATAGTTATTAAGAAACTTTATAATATAGTAGGAGGATAAGTATGCATCCAGTAACAATCGTCCTTCTGGTGATTCTCGTAATCCTCATCGGATTACTGGTTGGTTTATATTTCTTTGGCAAGAAGACCCAGAAGAAGCAGGAAGAACAGCAGGCACAGATCGAGGCAAGTAAACAGACCGTTTCCATGCTCGTTATTGATAAGAAGAGAATGCCACTTAAGGAATCAGGTCTCCCACAGATGGTCATCGACCAGACTCCGAAGCTTCTCCGCCGCTCCAAGATGCCGATCGTTAAGGCTAAAGTCGGACCGAAGATTTCCATTCTTATCGCAGACGAGAAAGTATTCGACCTTATCCCTGTGAAGAAAGAGATCAAAGCTGAAGTAAGTGGACTTTACATAGTAGGTGTAAAAGGCATCCGCGGTAACCTGGACGCTCCGGTTAAGAAGAAAAAAGGATTTTTCGCACGTTTTAAGAAATCTGCTGAGGAAGCTCAGGCAGCCCAGAATGAGACTAAGAAATCCAAAAAGAATAAAAAGAAATGATTATTTTAGCCCTGCCATTATGATGGCAGGGCTATTTTAATGCTCCTTTCCCCATATTGTAATGCCAGACATTATTTCCTGCGTGTTGCATTTTATCAAGAATCTTTCTCTCATTTCAAAAAGGATCCTGCATTTCTGCAAGATCCTCATTCTCAATCTTATTTCTCATTATCCATATAAAATTTTCTAAGAAAATACGTCGGCGTACAGCTCCATGCGTGACAGTAGCTGTTAACCATGCTGGAGCCATAAGGGGATTCCTCCCGGTTGTATGGATTGTACAGTTCCCAGAAGGTGTCGGCGCCGTCGCGGATCATCTCACCCCAGTAACGCTTCATTTCTTCCAGTGCAAGCTCTTTCTCATCACAGCGGATAAGCGCATCAATATAGTGATGATACATATATGGAGTTACCATGCGGATTCTTGGATTCACTTCCATTACATGATGGATCAATTTACAGTTTGTCTCTTTGTCAAAGACACGGGCCAGAATCATCCAGATCTGGGTTGCCCAGGAAGCCTGACGGTCCGGACCGCTTACGAACATTCCAAGCTCTTCATCCCAGAACTCTTTCACCGCTGCCTCTTTCAGCATGGCCTGCTTCTCTTCCAGCCAGCTGATATCCTCCTGTTTATCCAGAATCTTTGCAAGGCGGATTCCGTAACGGATACAGTAAATAAGAACTGCTGTAGCTCCGGCCTGCTTATTCAGACCATCTCCCCAGTCCAGGAAGCACCAGAATGCATCACCTAAATCCTCCACAACATTTTTCTCATTTAACTGTGTCATGGCAATGCGGATCTGATCAATTGCCACATCATAGAGATCCCTTAAGGTTTCCAGATCATCGGTTGCCTCATAATAATCCAGAAGCACAGATGAGAAAAACAATGCATAGTCCAGAAGGTAAGTATCATCTGGCTCCATCTCCGGTTCTGTGAATACACAGGCGCTTAGCTTTCCCTCATTAAAAAGCAGTCCTGCAAAAATATACATACAGCGTTTGGCAAGATCATAATTCTTAAAGGTGTAATAATTGGCTCTCGCCTGAAGTCTCAGATCTCCCAGCCACATTCTGCGGTCACGCTTTGGTCCATCCTCAAAAACATCCTGCATACATTCTTTCAGGGTTTTTCGGCTTACCAGATCAATCTGATTCAGAAGCGGATCTCCGAAATCCACAGGCTTTACAGACTCCATATCTACAGCAGAAACCGTATCACAGGAAATACCATCGATTTTCAGCTGGAACTTGGCAGAAGTATCAATTACACGAAGCTCCATATAACGGAAAGAATATCTTCTTGGCAGCTTCACCTTCGCCGGAAGTACATCCACATGAATATACTCCTCCTGAATCCAGCCACGGCTGAGCCAGCCGTCATAATCAGCAGTTTTGTCCGTCATTTCCTCCAGACGCTCACCGAATTTCAGGTAAAAATAAACCGGTGCATCCTGATGGCTTCCTGTTTTACTAAGCTCCAGAGTCACATAACCTACAGCATGATCCCCGAAATCTACAAATACTGTATCATCTCTTTTTAAAGATTTTGCATACAGATTTTCAATTGGGTGCTCTTCTGTAATAACTGTTCTCATCTGGCGGTCTTTTCCCACCATAATTTCCTTTTCAGCCTTAATTTCTTTATGCAAAAGCTCCGGCTTCAGGGCCTCTGCAATTTCCAGAAAACGATTATTTTTATGTACTTCGAAATTCTCAATTATACTATATGATGGCATTATTTTTCCTCCTAAAAATCGTCTAATGTTTCATCGGAATCAGTATCTTCAGCTCAAACCAGTTATTCGCCTTGCCCGCCATAACTGAACCGCCATACTTCTCTACAATTTTTTTCATACTCTTCATTCCATATCCATGGAACCGTTTGTCTTTCTTGGTGGTGATCGGGATTCCATCCTGGAACTGAACGTTCTCCTCGCAGTAATTCTCTGTGCGAATACGAATAAACTGTTTATCCTGAATCACATGCAGGGAAATCAGACGTTTCTGACGGTCTTTGATCTTCACCACACTTTCAATAGCATTATCCAGCATATTTCCGAAAAGAGCACTGATATCCATATCCTCCATAAAATTCAGCAGCTGCCCCTCACCCATAAATTTCAGCTCAATACCATGTCTCTGACAATGCATGCTTTTACTGGTAAGAATGGTATCAAGGACCTTATTTCCCGTTTTATTCTGTGTCTCATAAATCTTGATCTCACGCTCCATCTGTTCCAGGTATTCCCCTGCTTTTTCAGAATCTGCGCCGCTTTTTAAAAGATTGATCTGATGCTTCAGATCATGGTATTTCTGATTTACAATGTCGATACTCTCCTTGGAAAGCTTGTAATTTTTGTACTGCATATCCATAATATTCCGAAGCGTATCCTTCTCAAAACGCATCTGGATCTCTTTTACCTGAATGTGATAAGCATAAAGCACCGCCATACCGCTGAGATCCGCCAGTGTGCGGATAATAAACACATCCATAGCTGTTCCTGCACTGAAAATACTTTTTACATCCACATAGCTTACATTGCTGATACAATACACCATAATCAGCACAAAATATACAACCAGTAATTCTCTGCGGGTGATCTGCAATTCTTCAATATCCTTTTTCAGATAACGTTCGATCAGATAAATCAGAATGTATAATACTGCATAAATAACTACCATATGCAGCACTCTCCATAACATCTGCTCTGGTGTCCCCTTCTCCTGACCGCTGAAATCACCTGTATAAAAATAATGAATCTGCCAGCACAAAGAGGCTGCAAATTCTGCGTTGATAAATGCCTTCGCACAGAAAAATCCGGTTTCACGCCATGGAAGCTCTCCTGCCATCCTGATGTACAAAAGCATCAGCAAAAACACACAAACCATAAGAGGCATGAAAAACATCTGCTTTATTCCATCTGTAAAAAACATAACGGTAAAAATACTGATAAAGCTCAACACCCCATACACATATTTCCACACATCTTTTTTCCCGCATCCATGCACAAGAATCATTACCAGTGCAGAAAGCCAGTAGGAAATGGCATAATAATATCCGGGAGTGTTGACTACTGTGCCTCTCATTTTTCCACCTCATTCATATATTCATTCAGGGCATCCAGGAAGGGCTTCCGCCTGCTTCTGCTCACCTGGATTGTATCGCCGTTTACCATAATATCACTGCCCTGATAAGTCTCTACAAATTCCAGATTTACCAGATAACAGCGGTTACACCGAAAATATTTCTTCGGATCAAACTGATTATCTGTATCCCTCATAGTGCCCTTTGTCTCAAAATCCCCATCCAGAGTGTGGTAGATCAGCACATGGTCCTGAACCTCCACGTAACAAATCCGCGCCACATCCAGCTTCTTTTTACCTCCCTTCAGAACAATGGTAATGTACTCCTTCTCCGGTGTCTTCACCTTTGCCAGAGCCCTTACCATACTCTCTGAAAATGAAAAATAGGAAATTGGCTTCAAAATATAATCCAGCGCATTTACTTTATATCCCTGAATGGCATACTGAGGCATATTTGTAATAAAAATAATAATTACATTTGTATCAAGCTCGCGGATTTTTTCTGCTGCTTTCATTCCATTGAGAAAAGCCATCTCAATATCCAGAATAATAAGGTCATAGCTGGCTGTATAATCGGTTACAATGTCCTCTCCGTCCTGAAATTCTGTTACGGAAAATTTCATCTGGTTCTCTTTTTCATAACGATTCAGGCATTTCTTCAACGCCTCCCGGTCATGCCTGTCATCCTCTACAATTGCAATTCTTATCATAATTATTTCTCACCTATCCTATTCAATCAAACGGATACTCCAATCCGCTTTGCTGCCTTCTCATAATCGAATAGCTTCTTCGCAGCTTATTCGGCTAAAACGGCTCCCTGGCACAGTGACACTGCACCAGGGAGCCGGAATCACTTGTGTTAACTAAGAATAGTATAACAGGAAACAGGTTCTGAAACAATTAATTATTAGCTGCTTTCTTCTGATTTTCTTTTATCTTTTTCTGATCCTCTTCAATGTGTTTTTCCACATCCAGACGGCTCATGAGAATGATAACAACTGCATAGGTGATCACATCTGCCGCCAGAAATGCAAATGCAAGCACCTGCTCCACGCCGCCCATCTGACGGTAAACGATCTGCCCTGTATAGTTTGCCACATTTTCAATGATTTCCAGAGTCTGCGGATTGCAGGCAATGCCGGTATTGCTGTAGCCTGCAAAGGTAAGAAGACTGTTCAGCACACCGATACAGAGTCCGCTAAGACCTACCATAATGGAGCTATAAACAGACATTGTAAATCCATCGCTTCGGAAACCATTTTTCGCTTCCAGGTGATCCAGCACATCAGAAAGAAGCGCCATCGTCACATACATTGCCGGAATACTTCCGATTCCTTTCAGTACCATACTTGCAGCAACCATTCCGAAGCTGTGTACATTCAGGAAACAGACAAGGCCGCCTACAACGGAGAAGCAAAGTCCTGTAACAACAGCTCTCTTTTTGCCCAGCTTACGGGCAATTGGCCATGCCACTACCATACCAACGGCAGTAGGAATTCCACCAACCAAACCAAGTGTTGACATTAATGCACCGGAAGTCTGCTCCGGATTTGCAGAATTAATTACACTGTCAAACATCCATCTTACATAGAAGCTCATGGAACTGTTTTTGATCAGCTGGCCAAACTGGAAAATCAGGAAATAGAGAATGATGATCCACCAGTATTTGTTGTGGATACAGCCTTCCAGCTGTTTTTTCAGAGGAAGCTTCTCTTCCTTCACATTCAGATTGATGGTTTCCTCTGTAATACGCTCTCTGGTAAAATAATATTCCAGCATACAGCCAAATGCACTTACAAGGCAAAGAACTATGGAAATAATCCTCCAGTGTGAATAGCTTGCGTCCACATCGATTCCGCCGTCCTTTGTCACAAACAGAAAGCTCTGAAGAAGAATCGGCACTACAATGCTGGCTCCAACTCCTGCGGAAGCAACCATTGCTGCATTTGACAGTGTTGCAAGAAGCCCGCGGCTCTCAGAATTTCTGGTAGAAAGAGAAACCATGGAGCTATGTGCACAGTAAAAACATGGATATGCAAGTGCATAGTACAGGTTATAGGACACTGCGATCCAGATCATCTGCACTGCATTATTGCCCTTAGTTGGTGTCATAAACATAAGAATAATGGCTATGATCAGCATTGGTGCTGCAATGATCAGGTAAGGTCTTGCTTTTCCCTGTGTACTTCTGGTGTTGTCGATCCACTGCCCGATCATCAGATTTCCGAGAACTACGAAAATCACAGATACGATTGGCAGAAGTGTGGCAAATGCTCCGAATTTCGTCCAGCCAAGTACATCCACATAATAACGGTTCAGATAGGCACCGAAAATGGCATTGGCAAACATGGCGCAAAAGGGCGCCAGAAAATATCCGATAGCTATCTCCGGAAGCTTCACCTGATCGGATTTGATTCTTGTTTTAAAAACCGGCTTTTCTGCAAGTTTTTTTGCAAAATTAGTAATGTTCAAATATTTCGCCTCCTGGGTTTATTTGACTCTTAAGATAAACTCTTTTTCCCTTTATTTAAGCTCTGTCTTCCATTTGCAGGCAGAATATTTCCTGCACATTTAATGGAATCTTACTTCAGATCAAAAGACATAAAATTAAATGCGCCAGTTCCCTTGTAACTGAAGTACAGTGCCTCTTTCTCACCGAGTCCGTTTACATCAGCTGCAAAACCGTGCTGTTCCTTGCAAGGTTTTACCTGAATCTTTGCCACTGGCTTGCCGCCTTCCTCTGTGGATACATAAACAATTCCAGTTGCTTTTCCCTTAATATTAATACGAACCTTAGAGGTCTCACGCAGGTCAAAATATTTGAAGCCTGCAACTGCTCCGTCACACATATTGGCAATATACTGATCTGACCCCTGTTCACGATCCTTTCCATCCTGAGTCAGATATGGATGTCCGGACTTTGGATGTTTGATCATACTTAAGAAACGGGTTCCCTTTTTGCCATATACGTTACAGGAAATATAGGAAGGATAATTTCCTTTTCCCTTAAGCGGTCCGTCATTCAGGCCACAGGAGGTCATCTCTGCCTGATAGAATTTGCCATTCTCAAAGCGGATGCGCTCTGCACAGGCCTGACGGGAAGACTGCTTACGGTTACTGTGTCTGTGATAGAAAACATAATAGCTTCCATTAATCTCGATCAGGCTTCCGTGAGTGTTTCCGGTACAGTTTCTTGCATTTTTTACATCTGTGATTCCAGGAAGGCCGATGTCCCCGTTGCTGACCAGAACACCGCCAAACTCAAAACCCTCTGTAGGGTTATCGCTTGTTGCATAGCAAAGCTCATGGCTGTTCAGGGAGCTGTAGATGAAGTAATAGGTTCCATTGAATTTACGCATGGAGCTTGCTTCCAGGAAGGGATGTCCCTCATAAGAACTTCCTGGTGCTTCTTTCTCACTGGCAATTCCAATGTATTTCGGTCCCATTTTTACAGTAAGCATATCTGCGGGGTCCAGCTCGAAGCACATTGCACCGTGCTCAGTCGGCTTGGAGCCATCAAGCAGAAGAGGATTTCCCTGAAGGGCAAAGCCTGTGTAAAGATACAGTTTTCCATCGTCATCCATAAAAACGCCCGGGTCAAACTGCAGCGGCTCCTCTTTCTTTCCAATAGGAGTGCCGTCTGCATATTTTACATAACCATAGAATTCATATTTGCCTGCCGGCTTGTCACAGACAGCCACAGAGATCATCTTGGTGCCGCCCATGAAATAATAAAGATAAAATCTTCCGTCCGGTCCCTGGATCATATCCGGTGCTGCCAGACCATTTGTAAGACGGATCTTCGGCGCTGCCGGATCCTGCTCTCTTTTGAAAATAACACCCTCATAACGCCAGTTGCCAAGATCGTCTACCGGTGCTGACCAGCATACATAGTCTCCAAGACAGAAATTCAAGCCGTTAAAAAGATCATGAGAACCATATATGTATACACGTCCGTCCACAATATGCGGCTCCGCATCCGGCACGTATTCCCAGCTTGGCAGGTACGGATTTACAGCCTGCTTTGTTTTCATACCTTCATCCTCCATCGATTATTTTACATAATTCATAATATGGATTTATTATAACACCCTGCAATTTCTGTACCTGTTTTTTACGTAAAGTGTAAGAAATCCATCGCAAATAGCACATCTTCAAAATCCAGAAGTTGAATCTCAATGAAAAAAAGCCGTCTAGTCACAGACAGCTTTCTTCCTTTGCACCATTTCCTTACCTGATTCACTTTATTCCAAGACATCTGCCATTGGAAGCACTCCTAGGGAGATTCGAACTCTCGACACCGCGCTTCGTAGACGCGTGCTCTATCCAGCTGAGCTACAGGAGTATACTCGGCCATGAGGGAATCGAACCCACTCGTGTTATGATAACAGCGGATTTACAGTCCGCTCCGCCTCCTTAACGGGATAATGACCGATATGATTTCTTACATGTTTTATATTACCAGAAGAACTATATATTCTGCAATAAACCACTAGTTTAATATAACCAAGGAACTTAAGTAAAACTGCATTCTGACTTATAAAAAATCCCCATTATCATTTCTTAGTCCATCTTATATATCGATTTTTTTATTGCATTTTCCCATTTATCTGGTATAATAATCATTCGGTAAACAATTCAATAACAAATTAGCTCTGGTATAAAATTGGAAACGACACAAGTGTACACTTGATAACGAACAACACATGTGTCTTTTTTGTACCCATTTTTAGAAAAAGGAGAACAATTTTATGCCAAAAACTAAGTTTCAAAATGTTATTTTCACTCTGATGATGGCTTTCCTTATGGTCTACGCCATGATCTGCTACAACATTTCCCTGAACATCGGTGGAATGAGCAACCAGGTATTTCTCATGGCTTTCGGCGAAATGAAGATTATGTGGCCGGTTGCATTTGTACTGGAGTTCTTTATTGTTGATAACCTTGCCCATAAGCTTGCTTTTCGTATTGTCACACCTAAAGACAGACCTTTCGCCATCACAGTTGCAATTTCTGTTATGATCATCTGCATTATGTGCCCGATCATGAGCTTAATTGCCACAATCTTGTTTAAAAATGCGGGTTCCCAGTTCGTTGCCGTATGGCTCCAGACCACTTTCATGAACTTCCCGGTAGCCTTCTTCTGGCAGCTGATGTACTGCGGACCGCTGATCCGTTTTCTCTTCGGGAAAATGTTTCCGGAGAAACAAGATGCATAAGCGTACCTGTTAGAGCGTGTTTGGAAAAGGCTTTCTGCAAGATGTGCGTCACAGTTTGTGGGAGATTTCGCCCGGATGAGGGCGCCGTAGCGGGCTACGGCAACCGAATTCGGGTGAAATCTCCCGCAAAGTGGGGCGTGCAGATTGCGGGAATGATTTTTCAAACACGCTCTAGCAGTTTTCATATAAATTTGAAGGATTTTAAAAGGCATTGCAGGATATAGCCTCTCCCTAACGTTTGACTCCAAAATCAAATCGTTTACAGACGCCATATAATTCCTTGCAATGCCTTTTCTCGTTAAACTTTCTCAGCTACTATTCTGTAATTTCTAATCCAAATCAAGAAGTATGTACTGCCATTGTTGTATTCTCGATAAACCCTTCACACATTTTCTGTACTTTTTTAAGCGGCAGCTCGGAAATTGCCGCAATTTCTTTCTGTGAATACCCCCGAGAAAACATGTTAAAAACGGTCCTGCGATCTTTTTCTCTGGCCTGTCTTCTCATTTCTTTTTTCATCTCTTTCTTCATTTCTTTCCGCGTTGCTGCTCTCGCTTCATCTGCATACATTTGCATTGCGCCATCCCATGCCTTACACATATCCTTCACCTCCACAACCTCTTCATCAACAAATTCATATTGCTCCAGTAATATCGCCAGAAGCCATCTGGTTTCTTGACTTAGCTTTCGTATTTCTTCGGTACTCTCTTCTACGTATTTTCTCAATTCGTCTTTTTTACGGCTGTGCTTCATAAGCTGGAAAATATCTTTCCATTCCGTGTGAAACAACTCAGGATTCTGTTCATGAATATCTATCATACAAATATCATAATCAGGAAGCCTGTCTGAAAAACTCATCACATTTTCCGGGATGTCCATCATTTCCTGTAATTTTAACTTACTCTTCCACCTTTTCTCTCCCAGGTATAATACCTGATGAAATACCGGAAGCAATGGACGACGGATTCGGCGCCGTTTTTTCCCACGTTTTCCTCTTCCCCAAAACATTTGCTGGGATTTTCTTTTCCACTCTTTTAGCTGATCTGTATATTCTATGCTGTCATATGTAAAACATCTCACAGGCATCTCATAATTTGCCCCAGATTCAACTTCACATGCCAACAAAAATCTACAGCCTGGCTTATCGTGGAGACGAAGGAAATCGCGCTCTCTTTCCAGATACATGAGCTTCGCGCTGTCATCCCCGAATTCTCCCTCTTCAAAAACACCTTTTTCCCTGGCAATTTCCTCTTCGCCGTATTTTTCAGAACTGTTTTTCTTTTGTATATTTTTTGCCATAATCGACTGTTTATATGATACTCTCTTCTTCCTTTGTACTTCCTTAAGATAACATGGATCCACAATCTGCTTTCCTGCAAATAAGGTACCATTCACAAAATCTGCAAAGCGTTCGTTATCTTTCAGATACTCCTGTAGTCCCTGGTCTTTTACACCCAAGTTTCACCACCTTCTTTATTACGCTTATTTCACAGGAATACTTCACCGAATGGCAATGAATAGACTGCTGTTCATGAGCTGAACCGCCTACGAATAGTACATAGAGTTCCTGAGATGTGAATTCAGCGTAACATAAAATATAATGTACTGCAAGGAGTTTATATTTTTTTAAGAATCATTCCTCGTTAATATTATACCATTTGTATTTATTTTATACAATATTATTTTTATAAAATATATACTTAAATAAAAAAAGGCATTGTAGAACATACCGCCCAAAAGTCAGACATTAAAATCTAACTTTTAGTACGCGGTATAATATCCTTGCAATGCCTTTAATTCATAACGATCTATAAATACGCCCTACATGTTTTTTTCACTTTTTGGTTTCCTAAACCTTTATTCTTCCTCTTTCAAATGCACATCCAAAAATTCCAATCCAACTGTCTCCGCATAGTCTCTTCCCTCTTCAAAGTTCATCTCGAAACCATGGGTAGATTTTTTTCCATAAATGGGAATCAGAACAGAACCTTCCCCTGTATACGCTTCCTCAATTGCCTTTTCAGAATAGCTGTATGGCACCAGGCTGTCATTGATTCCGTGAATGATCATCACGTCTCCGTCATATGCGCTGATAGTGCCATAAACATCCAGATCATAAACTGTTTTCACATACTCAGAACCCACAGTTCCTACCGGCATCTCAGCTCTGTCTTCCGGAATATCATATGCGGAATCATACATTTCCCGGGCATTATCCGCAATACAAAACGCCGGATAAATCAGGATCATAGCAGCCACATCATCTTTTCTGTCTGCAGCAGTCAGAGCACTTACAAGTCCTCCCTGGCTCTGTCCCAGAAGGAAAAGATGATCCTGATCCACATAATCCTTTGTTTTCACAAAGTCCATAACAGCACTTAAATCTTCTTTCTCAGTCATCACTGTCATATCCATGAAATCTACGTCACTGTTTCCGTTAAGGGAACCGCCGCAGAAGTCAAATGTATAAACCACATATCCATCCTGAGCCGCCTTTTCCGGCCATTTTGCACGCTCTACCATCTGGGAAGTAGAACCGATTCCGTGGCTCATAATGATTACTGGATAAGTCTTTGTTTCGTCAAAATCTTCCGGATAATAGAACTGTCCGTAAATATTATTGTCTCCATTTTTGCACCAGGAAACCACCTTTGTGCAGCCTTCTAGTTCTGTAGTGTATCCCTCTTCAATCTCCGGATTGTCAGACTCTTCTAAATCAGCATCTTCCTCTCCTTCAGAATTAGAACTGTCCTCTGCTTCCTCTGTCTGCTCTTCTGCGTTTTCCTCAGCCCAGACAGTCACACTTACACAGCTCACACTCAATACTGCTGCCACCCCTAAAGCAATTAACATCTTTTTCTTTAACATCTTTATTGCTCCACTTACTTTTTTCTCAATCAATCACATCATTCTGAAATCTGGACAAATGCTCATAAGGCAGAATCAATCTGCCTCGGAACAATCCACAGCCATCGTTGATCAGACTGTTATTTACCGCAGAAAACATATTCACGTCAAGATCTGCTAATTCCAGGGAAAGCAGCTTCATCCCCCGCTCATAAGCCTCATCAAAGTAAACACATTCCCCTTCCGGGATCACATCTCTTCTGGCTCGCTCGTCCTGCTGGCGTTTCTCATAGCCCAGATGATTGGCCGGTCCGATTTCCGCAGTATCATCCATTTTCTGGGTGCGGAGCTGTACCTCCATGTAGGATCTGGAGCTGTTATCATAGAACGTAATATGTAAAGACTGATACCCATATTCACTGGTACCACAAATATAATCTCTGTAATAAGGCTTTACATCATCATTTAGTTGATCAGAAGTACTCAATTTCACTCCCTGAGCCGATTCTGCTGTAAAGCCTCTCTCTTCCAGAAATCCTGGCAGCACATTTGCAATCTCATAAAGATAGCGGATAGACGCCTGCTCCTGGTCTTCCCCTGGCTTCAAATGACATCTTGGCATACAGACCACGATCCTGTAAGCAATAAAATCACGGAAGCAGCTCAGCTTGTTTTTCAACTCTGCAACCGACGGATAGGTACCATTTTCCCTGTAATAATCATAAATATATTCCACTACATATCCATTAAATTTCTCTTCTGCCCGGATCAGGGACTTGATCCTGCCTTTAAATGTAAAGGCAAGAAACGGATATTCATGGGCCATATATTTATAAAATTCCCGGATCTTCTGGGACTGGGCCGTAAGGAAATCATTATGCTCCAGAAGTTCCGTGATCTGGATCAAAAAATTACTGTGCACCAGATCGATCTCGTTATGGTTCTTCTTCGCTTCCTTACGCAGATCCTCTGTATATTTCTGTAAAATTTTTAAAACCGTATCTCCGGAATATAAATAATCATTCAGTGTAATCATAGCGGTCACCTCGTTTGTGAACGTTCTTTCTGACTGTGTTTGTTACAACTATTCTAGCAAACTTTTACGATTTAGCAAGAAAAAGTTTTATTAACATTTTCCCATTTTAAAAGGGACCTCCGAAGAAGTCCCTTTGTTGTATTCCTATTCTTTTGAATATTTTATATTAATAGCTTTATTTCTTTTTCTTCCGGCATTACTCTCAGTGCGCCTTTTCTTGTTGTGATAATTGAGGCAGCTGCATTGGCAAACGTTAACATTTCAGCCAGATTTTCCTCTTTTAGTCCATTAATTCCATGTTCACAGACATAGTGCAATACACAGCCGCAGAAGGTATCTCCTGCTCCGGTTGTCTCGATGGTATTATCCTGTAAAAACGGCTTTACTTCCACCATCATTTCATTATAATAAGCACGACTTCCTTCTCTTCCCATAGACACAAGGATCAGTGGAATCTGATAACGTTCTCTAATCCAGTTTACGCCATCACTATAATCTTCTTCTCCTGTCAGCCACTGAATTTCATTATCTGAAATTTTCAGTATCTGACAATGACCAAGACCATATAATACCTGCTTTCTCGCCTCTTCCATAGACTCCCAGAGCGGTGGACGTAAGTTGGGATCAAATGAAATAATAGCGCCAGCTTCTTCTGCAATATGAATTGCTTCTTTCGTTGCCTCCCGCACCCCTTCATGTGTCATAGACAATGTACCAAAATGAAAAATTTTCGTATTTTTGAGAATATCTTCACAAATTTCAGCTTTATTCAGCATCATGTCTGCACCCGGATTACGGTAAAAAGAGAAATCCCTGTCTCCATCTGGATATGTATGTACCATAGCAAGGGTTGTATGGATCTTTTCGTCTGTACATAATCCAGTGTCATCAATTCCAACTTCTTTTATTGCAGCCCTCAACTGTTCTCCGAAGAAATCATTTCCTACCTTTCCGATAAATGCCGTGTTATGCCCTAACTTTGCTAACATTGCAAGCACATTACAAGGTGCTCCTCCGGGATTTGCTTCAAAAAGTGGATTTCCCTGACTGCTTTTTCCGTTTTCAGTAAAATCAATCAATAATTCGCCTAGTGCCGTTACATCATATTTTTTCATATGCATCTCCTGATTCATATATTTGGCATTCAGCCCAGTCAGACGCAACGCCATGAACTGAACTCACTGCTGTAAACAATACCTATTCATAACCGCCTTATACGACTTTTATGCCAGATCATATTTCACTACATCAATTCTGACAGCACCATTCACAGCAAAAGAAATTCCCTTTGCATCCTGCTCTGTAAGAATAACAGCAGACATAACCTGTTCTCCGTCATTGATAAATATTTCCGCGCTGAATCTGTCCAGAATTACTCGTAATTTCAATTCATTACAGTCACCATTTACCAGACATTCTCTCTGATGAACCACTGCACGTTCGCTTCCGGAGAAGCTTCTGTCGATTTTCAAAACTGATTCATCTGGACGGAATCGTAAAGTGGAATGATATTTTTCATTCTCTGCAAAACAGAGTTCGAATTTTTTATAAAGCTTATCTTTATCTACCGGTCGTATTACAAGCTCCAGATCTACGGTACGTCCTTCAATCTGGTCAAGTGTGATTCTGGTGTCTTTAATCACAACATCCCTGTACTCGACTTTATTTGCACGCATGGAATCCAGTTCTCTGACCGGAACCTGATACAATCTTCCGTTTTTCACAGACACTTCTCTCGGAAGGCTCATTTGTGCAAACCATTTAGATTCATTTCTGCGATAAGCAAGAGTATCCCAGTTCTGCATCCAGGCAATCATAATTCTTCTTCCATCTGGAGCAAGCAATGTCTGCATTGCATAACAGTCAATTCCATAATCCACACTCTGATAAGACTGTTCCTTCAAAGTATGTGTCTCAGAATCCAGATCTCCTATGATACATAATGTTCCATTTCCATTATGATATTCCATTCCTTCCGGAATCATGTCCTGTGGGCTTGTCAGAAGCACATATTTGCCGTCCAGTTCAAAGAAATCCGGACATTCCCACATCTTTCCATAGCGGTTTTTATTCTCTGCCAAAGTACTTACAAATTCCCATTCAAAACCATTTTTACTTCTGTAAAGAAGAATTTGTCCGCTTCCATCAGCAGGACGACTTCCTATAACACAATAAAAGTTTCCGTCTTTTTCTTTCCAGATTTTTGGGTCACGGAAATCTACTTTGCTTGCACCTTCCGGCAGATCTTTAAAGGTCAGGACCGGATTTTTGTCATACTTCACGTAATCCTTTCCATCTCCCACAGCCACCGCCTGTGTCTGAACATCCCTTGCGGTTCCGTCCTCCAGTATTTCCCGGTCCACAGCAGTATACATAAGCAGCTGTCTGCCGTCCTCCAGCTCTATGGCACTTCCGGAAAAGCAGCCCACTTTATCGTAATCCTGGTCTGGTGCCAATGCTGCCGGGAGATAGTCCCAATGCAGCAGATCCTTACTTACCACATGCCCCCAGTGCATGCTGTCCCAATGTGTGTTATATGGATTGTACTGATAAAACAAATGGTATTCTCCCTTATAGCAGGAAAATCCATTGGGATCATTCATCCATCCAACATAAGGAGTTATATGAAAAGCTGGTCTGTCTTCCGCTTTAATCTGCTGTCCCTGTGTAAATTCATATTTTCTTGCCTTTTCTAACATTTCGCTCATGAAAAATCTCCTGTCAAAGTCGTTGTTCAGTTCTTACATCTTTTGTTACTTTTCCGCGCTTAAGGATTCCTGATACTGGTCAAAATATTTCTGCTTAATTGAAAGATAATCTGAAAGCCCGTACTTCTCCATCTTTTCCAGATAGGAATCCCACTCTTCCTCAATTCCTCCGTTCAGGATCCAGTCTGCCTTCTTCTGCTCTGCGTATTTCTTAATATCGGTATCATACTGTGATACTTTATTCGTATCATCAATACTCATAAATACATTTGGATAAACATATTTGCTATTCATATCCTGTACATAGGTCTCATGCATATTATCCAGACGCCATTTTGCATCTTCCGGCTGTGTCACATATACATCATAATATTCATTCAGCACGGCCAGAGGGCCATTTACAGATTGCGCCTCACGCACTTCCACTGGAGACTGCTCTCCTAAATCCATATGTTTTAACATTTCGCCGCCGTCTTTGTTTGTAGACAGTTCAAAAATGTTAAAGGAATCCTCTTCGCCATAAGTACCCCAGTTATTCTGCGGAGACTGGAGGGGTGCATACATCTGATCAATCCATGCAGCAGCAAGTGCTGTATTACGACAGCTGGATGTAAGAACACATCTTCCACGGTCAAATCCACTGGTTTCACTGTTGTTCTGTCTGGTAATATTTCTCATGCCATCCGGCCCGGTCAGTGCCGGAAGCATCACATAATCTGTATTGTTATCTATATTCGCAATATCCCATGTGAAGCAAAGTCCATAACGGTGATTCTTTCCTTTTGCAACATAAGTAGACCACTCCTGTGTAAAGGCTTCCGGATCTACAAGGTCTTCTGTCACCAGTTTATGAAGCCATTCAATTCCTTCCTTGTAGCCTTCCTGAACAGTTGTATAAATTACTTTTCCTTCATCTGTTACCGCGAAATGATCTCCTGTGTCTCCGTAACCCTCTCCAAATCCGTTTATTAAAATCGCCGGATCCTGATCTCCGTTATTGATAATAAAGGACATTGGAATTACATCACCTTCAATGGAAAATTCTTTCTCCAGTTCTTCTGCATGATCGCGGAACTGAATCAGTACCTGTTCCAGTTCGTCTGTTGTTGTAGGAATCTCAAGTCCAAGGTAGTCAAGCCATTTTTTATTAATATATGGAATATCTCCAATCGCCTGAATTGCTTCTTTTCCTGCACCAAGCTGTTCAATCCACGGGAAAGAATAGATATGTCCATCCGGTGCTGTGCACATAGTCCTGTACTCTGGGTATTTTTCAAACACAGCCTGAAGATTCGGCATATATTTGTCAATCAGATTTTCCAGTGGAATGATAATTCCCTGCTTCGCATATCGCAGCAGATCATAATCACTCATGCCTGCATTAAACAGTCCATCCGGCAGATTTCCAAACTGAGCCAGAGCCAGATTCTTTTTATCTGAAAACTGATCGGATACAAAACAGGTCCAGTCAATATGAACATTTGTCTGTTCTTCCAGTCGCTGGAAAATCACTCTTTCATTGGGATCCTGTGTGGAAGTAGCCGGTGCACTTGTAATAAAAGAAAGCTCCTCTGTTTCCTTTAATGGAAACTGTACCTCAGATACTGGTGTGTCCGGGTTGATCTCCGCATTAAGCTGCTGCTCTTTTCCACACCCTGCCGTACTTATCATCATCGTCAAAGAAAGTCCAAGTGCAAGTAAACCTTTTACTCTGTTTTTCTTCATATCTGTATCGTTCCTTTCTTATCAGCCTTTTACTGATCCGACCATAATTCCCTGATCAAAATACTTCTGGAAGAATGGGTACATTACTAAAAGCGGTAAGCTTGATACTACAATGGTTGCATATTTCAGCTGTTCCGCTACCTTTGCCATTTCAGCAGTACTCTGAATATCTGCAATCATACCTGGCTGCGGAGTATTCTGTACCAGAATGGAACGAAGTACTAACTGCAGAGGCTGAAGATTTGCATCATTCAGATAAATCATTGCATCAAAATAGCTGTTCCACATTCCTACGAATGACCACAGTGCAAGTACTGCAATGATCGGCTTACATACCGGCATCATGATTTTGAAGAAATGCTGGATCTCATTGGCTCCGTCAATTGCGGAAGCTTCTCTTAATTCTGCCGGGATTGACTGGTAGTATGTTCTTGCAAGGATCATATTCCATACATTAAATGCTCCAGGAATCAAAACTGCCCAGACTGTATTTACCATATGCAGCTGATTGATTAAAATAAAAGTCGGGATCATTCCACCGCCAAAGAACATTGTAATCAGGAAAATGAGATTGAAAAATTTTCTTCCCACAAATTCCTTCTTGGACAATGGATACGCTGCCAGCAATGTTATAAAAACAGAAATAGCTGTAAATGCAAGTGAATACAGAAAAGAATTCAGGAATCCACGCCAGATCATCTCATTTTCCAGTACTCTGCGATATGCATCCAAAGTCCAGTCCTTAATATGAAAACTCAGTCCCTGATTATTCAAAACTGTAGGATCCATAAAAGAGGCCAGCACTACATACACGATTGGAATTGCAATAGAAAGTACAAACAGTCCAAGAATCAGGAATCCAATTCCAAGGATCAGACAGTCTGTCTTCGAATATTTTTTCTTTATTTTCTCCATCTTCGCTTCCTCCTATAATCCTTCTCCGTCGTTCAGCTTCTTTACCACCCAGTTTACAAAAACTAACAGAATTACATTTACTACTGAATTAAACAGACCAACAGCCGTCGAATAACCATAATCGCCGTTCAAAAGACCAATACGGTATACATATGTTGATAAAATTTCTGATGCCGGCAGGTTCATATCTGTCTGTAATGCATAGGCTTTCTCAAATCCAATACTCATAATATTTCCAGCCTGCAGAATAAACTGAATTACAATAATATTCTTGATTGCAGGAAGCTCCACATACCAGATCTGCTGCAGAAGATTTGCGCCATCCATAATAGCTGCTTCTTCCAGTTCTTTGCTTGCATTAGATAAAGCAGCCGTGTACATAATAGAGGCCCAGCCTGCTGTCTGCCAGATTCCACTTGCTATGTAAATGGTGCGGAAAGCAGATGGCATTGTCATCCAGTTTGTACTAATTCCTAAAAGCTTATTCAGAGGTCCAACCGGAGAAAGCAGCATACGTACCATACCACAAAGTACAATTACAGATATAAAGTTCGGCATATAGACCAGAAGCTGTACGTTCTTCTTAACTCCGGTTCTGCGGATACGATTTAAAAGCAATGCCAGAATGATCGGAACCGGAAAGCCCCACAGCAGTCCATAAATACTCAGTTTTAACGTATTCAACAGGTAGTTCATAAAATCCGGTGAAGATAAAAACCGCCTGAAATATTCAAGTCCGACCCATGGACTTCCAAGCACTCCCTTGATTACGTTGTAATCCTCAAATGCAATCAGAAGTCCCCCCATAGGAAGATACTTAAAAATGATTGTCAGTAAAAGTCCTGGCATTAAGAAAAAAAGATATAACTGCCAGTTTTTCTTCACATATGTAGCCTTATCTCTCCACGTTTGCTTTTTCACGGGCATTGTTTGGTTCTGCATTCTTTTCATGCACTTCTCCTCCATTCCTTTCCCTTTTCGTTCTCGGAACCGGTTAAGTAACCGGTTACTTTATAGCTCGATGTTACTACATCCAAGTTCATATGTCAACACTTTTTCAAGCTAAAATAACCGGTTACGTAATCGGTTATTTTAGCATTGCCTTTTTTTTAAATAATTGCTATACTAAAAAAATAATATAATCCCAGTAATTAAAAGATTCCCCAATATTATTCTCATTTATTTATAAGGAGATTAAATTTTTATGGCAAAAAAACAGGTGACATTTGCAGATATTGCAGAATATACTCATTTTTCAAAAACTACAATATCACGGTATTTCAATCATCCCGATTCTCTTACGCTTGAAAATCAGGAAAAGATTTCACAGGCCCTTGATACCCTTGGCTATAAAAAAAATAAACTTGCAAAAGTTCTGGCAAATGGTAAAAGTGAGTTTATCGGAATTATTGTTCCAAATCTCTACTTGCATTACTACTCTGAAATGCTGACACAGCTTCTTTCAAGCTATAGTAACTACCATTACAAATTTCTTGTTTTTTCCAGTGAACACGGTGCCGAAGAGGAACAACAGTATATTGAAGAGCTTCTTTCCTATCAGATTGAGGGGCTTATTGTTTTAAGCCATACACTGTCATCCAAAAAGCTGGCTTCCTATCAGATTCCTGTCATTGCCATTGAGCGAGAGGCAGAATATATCAGCAGCATTACCACTGACAATTATATGGGTTCCCTTCAGGCTACCTCCCTGTTAATTCGTGATAAATGTGATATATTGATTCATATCAATGTCAATGTTGAAAAAACAGTCCCGGCTTATGATCGTATACGTGCATTTGAGGAAACATGTAAAGAATATCAGGTTCCTTATGACATTGATCTAAGCGTAAGCGGCAATTCTTATCAAGAGATTTTAAATGTGATAAGACGTATCTTTACAAGAATTGAAGAAAAGTATCCGAATCAAAAAAAAGGTATCTTTCTTGCGAATGATACCTATGCCAATATGTTTCTCAATTTAATTTTCCAGAAATATGGTAAATTACCACCTACTTACGAAATTATAGGTTTTGATAATTCTCCAATTGCCAGTGAATCAATCCTTCCGATCACAACTGTCGGTCAGCAAATTGATGTTATTGCACAGACTGCCATGGAGCTTCTGGTGCAGCAGATGGAAGAGCAAAAAAAGCGAGCGCCTAAGCCACTGGAAAAGCCAATTCACAAACAGATCACTCCGGTGCTGATTCGCCGGAATACTACCAGTTAACTTATTTCTATCGTATATTATTAAAGCGAACATTCCAGGTCCGCTTCGCTACTTGCTCATAAACGCAGTCGCTTCGCGATCTGTCAGTGGGAGCTGAAGGCTCCCACTGACAGAAGCATTCCCCCTCACCTGCTGCTTAGTGCTCCGCGCACTTGAAGCGGGGGAATGCATATCTGCGTTCAAAAAAAGGCACCTCCCCAGTTTGAAAAAGGCTCTAATCTAGAACTGGAAAAATAATATCTACACTAAAAATCTTTTCTTCCAAATTCGCCACAAGATTTCCGCCATATTTTTCCACCACATATTGAATACTTTTCATGCCAAAGCCATGATAATTATCATCTCCTTTGGTACTCACCGGAAGCCCATTACGAAATTCCAGTTCATCCTCGCAATAATTCTCAATATGAATCCCCATCACATCTTGTCTCGCATATCCGATGAGGCTGATAATTCTTTTTTCAACTGGCAGCTCCGCTGCACATTCAATAGCGTTATCTAAAGCATTTCCAAATATGGCAGCGATATCTCCCGATTTAATACCAGTAAGCTTCTCTCCATCAATCATATATGAAAACTTAATTTGATATTTTTCACAAAGAAGATTCTTTTCTGAAAGAATAATATCCAATGGCTGGCAGCCTGTTTTCGCAAGCCCGTCATAAATATCTACTGCTTTACGTATTTCTTCCAGCTGGCCATGATCTGCATTTCCGGCTTGTTCCAATTCCAGAATCCGGTGCTTAAGATCATGACATTTCATGTTAATGATTTCAACTGTTTTCTTTGACAACTCATACTGTTTTGCATTTTCCTTTATTAACTGCTCAAGAGCCAGATTTTCTTCATTAAGCCGGGACTGTTCCAGAAGCCCAAACTGCATAAAAAGAGATAAAATACAGCAGAATACAAATGGAACACGGCACGCCATAACCATATCCAGCTTTTCACTGATCAGCCAGCTTTGAAGGAGCCAGCAGACACATAAGGAAATAATGGCTACCCAAAGTACACGGACTCTGTTCTGGCTGATATTCGGAAAATTTTTTATTTTTGCTGCACAGGTAAGATAGCAAATAATATATACAATGGTAAATCCAATGACCATTTCCGTGGAAAGCATCTTGAAAGAAGTTTTGGTCACGATACAAAGCAGCACCTGAATATTGCTTCCAAGATTCTGTACAGTAAAAGCTCCAATTGTACAAAATAAAATATCCAAAAAAGAACGCCTGAAGCAAAACCACATGTAAAGCTGCATAAAAACAAGCACAATAAAGGTTCGAATTCCGCTTATATATTGACCAATTATAATTGGAAGGGTAACTCCCAAAAGCAGACAGGCAGTTCCCCCTACAAACAGGCGTAACCAGAAGCGTTTTCTTTTTTTTAGATGGAAAAAGAACATAGCTTCCGCTATAAAAAGCTGGATGATAAAACAGGTAATTCCCTGTATTTCACTTGTAGATGAAGCTAATATTTCATAAATTGCCACGTCAGTTTCCTCCCCGGTTAATGTACATTGTCATTTGATCTATAAAAGTTTTTTTATAAGAACGGGAAATCGATAATTCCTTTCCATTTACAAACACGCTGTTTCCCTGATAGCGGGAAATCCATTCCAGATTTACACAAAAGGATTTGCTGCAACAGGAGAAGCGACCTGTCGGAAGCTGTGCTATAAAATCTCCCATTGTGCTTCGTAGGCGAAAGGTCTCTTTCGAAGTATGAAGATAAAGATAATGCTTTGCACTTTCAATATAAATCAGATCTGCAATATCAATTTTAACAGTTCCCTGTTCAGAAGGAACATATATCTGATAACCATGAAGCTTTTTACAGATTCGGATCGCTTTGTCCAGTTTCAGCGAAAAGTTGAAATATTCAATAGGCTTTACCATAAAATCAAGAGCCTGCACTTCATATCCGTTAATGGCATATTGCGCCATATTGGTAATAAAAATAAGAGGAATCTGGCTATCAAATTCCCGCAGTTTTCTGGCGGTGTCAAGACCATTCATATGAGGCATTTCAATATCCATAAGAGCAATGTCGCAGCTGGCTTTATAATCGCTGATAAAATTTAATCCGTTTTCAAAGCATTCTACAGCTAACGGTTCCTGTTTTTCTTCTGAATAGCGTAATATATAGTCTTGAAGAATTTTTGCACTTTTCTTATCATCTTCCACAATAGCAATGGTAATCATAGTTATCCTCCATGGTATACGGCAAAAGCCGGAGTCCTTTTGGGCATTCCGGCTTTTTCATTATACCATGTAAATATTAATTTGTGCCATATTTTACAGCAGATAAATCAAGCTTTTGTCTCATCCTTACAAGTACATTTCTGAAATCCAGAATAAGAGGAAACAATATATGCAATCATGGAAAGTGCCATAAGTACGGCTGAAATTATGAATTTTTTTATGGTTGCAAACTCATAAAGTCCTGATACCACATATCCAATAAAATCAACTTGTGTATAAAAACTGTTAACAAGTGCTGCTGCATTCAGAATTGCATTTGCAGTAAGCAGAAGGCTTGTCCACTTAAAATCAGGTGCCACCTTCAAAACGATCATCGCAAGAATCTGCAGAACCACTGTTACAAGCAGCAGAACCTCAATATAAGCTTCTGTATGTCCTGCCTGGCGGTACATTACAAAGCCGATCAGCGCAAGGATTGCAGCCACAAAACTTAAGTAAAAACCAAATGTTTTATTTTTCAGATATCCCATATTACTTGTCCTCCTTCACGTAAACTGTCTTTTTGCGAAGTGAATTTCGAAGGTACATAACTGCAAACAAAAGTGTCAGAAGTCCAAATACCACCTCTGCTGCCATAAAGGCAATCTGCCACCATGTAAGAACGTGAATATATTTAGTGGAGGTTGTAATTGTATTCATATCATTACTTGCAACTGTATTATATACGAAATATTTAATTGTTTCTTTCATCTTTTTCTGGAAAGCAGAGTCCTTTGCAATCAGCTTTAGGTTCTCGGTTGAAGTCATGGAACCAATATTAGCGCTTTCATATGCGGAAGTTGTAAGACATCCGCCACCGCCGCCAAATACAATATCTCTCCAGTTCATGTAATCAGCACCGTTGATCATATCTGTTACGATCCAGCCTTCAAATCCCCACTCGTTACGTGCAACCTGCACCTGTGAAGCTTCGGAAGCTCCTGAATATACAGTTCCAAGACGGTTGAAGCCTGTCATGATTCCCTGCGCATAGTTATTTTCCATAGCTCCCTGGAATGCACGGAGTTCATTTTCCCTTGCAGCCTGCTCTGTGAAAAATGTGGAAACACCGGAACGGTTTAACTCCTGATGATTCATGATATAGTGTTTCGGCATCATCATAAGACCTTTGGATTTTCCGCCTTTGCAGACAGCCTGTCCCAACAGGTTGGTAAGCATGGCATCTTCTGAATAATATTCATGATTTCTGGAGCAGTAAGGTGCACGGTGAATGTTAAGACCAGGTGCTGCAATGGAGTTGGCATTGGACCACAATCCGTCTTCACCAAAGAGCTCGCCTTCTCTCTCTACAAGTTCTTTATTGAATGTTGCTGCAACTACAGGTTCTGTAGGCATGGAGCTCATAGAGTAGGAAGCATATTCGTTGTCTGAAGAAACATAAGTCGGCTCGGAAGAGTTGGATTCATTCCAGCGGGTTGCATATCCTGCAATCTGGTCGTAGCTGTAACCGATCGGTCCGTCATACCAGATTGCTTCTGGCAGGAAAATAGAATCCAGCTTCTCAAAGTTTTTATCTCCTGCTTTTTCAATAAAGTTGGCAGCCTCTTCCAAAGTCAGCTGATCCATAAGCTGATCCCATTTTTCATCAGACAGAGGAAGTGCACCTGCGAAAGTTCCATCCTCATTAAACTGGAGGAAATCAACGGTGCTTAATCCGTTGTCAGCTCCCCAGACAACTTCTTCGTCATTGTTCTCAGTAAGCTCATAAGCGGAGTTTGTAAGACCTTTCATCATTTCCTCTATTGGAGTAATGCTTTCCACTTCTTTCCAGCCCTTGCTCCAGTCAGAACGTGTAGTGTATTCAGCAGTATCCGGGATCAGATTGTTAATATCGCAATCCTGGAATGCATTCTCTACGTTTTCAGAATAAGTCTCTTTATCTTCACCAAGAGAAACTGTCACTACATTTTCCGGCTCAATTGTTTCATCGTCTGTAATTGTGATCAGATCGTCTGTGGAATCTGTTTTTACCGCCAAGACATTGTTTAATGCTTCATGCGCACCGTTTCCGATTGTGAAATAATAATCACCGGAATCCAGCACCCATGCGCCCTCTGTTCCATCTTCTTTTACAGCTTTTTCATCATAACTTGCCATATATTCCGGAGCGAACTCAATTTCCAGAGTCTGTGATTCGCCAGGCTCAAGAACCTCTGTTTTTCCAAAATCAAGAAGCTGAATAGAAGCTTTCTCCAGTCCGCCCTCTATATATGGTGTCTGTACATAAAGCTGGACAACATCTTTTCCGGCAACGTCACCGGTATTGGTTACCTTCACTTTTGCAAGTCCCTTTTCCCCAGATATTACATCTACACTTTCCAGCTCCTGAGTAAAGGTTGTATAAGATAAACCATATCCAAACGGATAAGTTACTTCATCTACATAGTTCCATGCTTTGCCAGTAGAAGAGCCTTCTGTGGTGGTTGCATTTCCCTGATCCAGAACAGTATCCTCGTAACGGGTTTCATAATATTTATAACCAATATAGATACCTTCTGTTTCTACTACATACCAGTCACCCTTGTCTGCTTCTGTAAGTTCTGCACCAGATTCTGCATTGGAAGCATTAGTATAAGTATAAAGACCAAAGTTGGTCATTGCCGGAGCAGAAACAGAACTTGTGGCATAAGTATCAGAAATATGACCGGATGGATTCACATCGCCAGAAAGTACATCACATACTCCAAGGAATCCATTCATTCCCGGAAGTCCAGTCCAAAGAATTGCTCCAATCTCCGGATCATCCTTCAGTTCCTGGATTTCCATAGGAACGTCAGAGTTGATCAAAACGATCACCTTGCCATTGCTATTTTCCTTTGCAAGCTGGATCATCTCTTTTTCGTAAGCTGAGATAGACATCGGGGTGTCGAAGCTGTCCCCATTAGGATCCTTCATATTTGTGCTGTAGTCAGACGCCTCTGAACTGTCTCTGGAAAGAACAACAATTGCTGTTGTATCCTTAGCAGATTCCAGAATATCATCTGTGTAAAGTTCAGCAGGTGCCTCACCTACTGTATATGTATCTGCTTCATTATAAGAAGCGGAAAAAGCAGGTACAAGGCTATGGCCCGGAACTTCATTTCCAAAGAAAGAAGCTTTTCTGTAATATGGTGCGCAGGTTTCACTTGCATAAAAGCCTTTCATGGTTTCATTTACTGTGAAGCCTCTTTCATCCATAGCTTCTTCAATACCATAAGCGATCTGACCATTCTCTGAATCAGCCACAACAGAGGAACCAATTAATCCGCCGGTTCCCGGAAGATGGCTGTTTAAGCCCCAGAGGGTAACAGCTTCTTTGGATTTGTCAAGTGGAAGGGTCTGATCTGTATTTTTGAATAAAACGGAACCTTCTGAAGAAATTTCAGCAGCCAGCTGTTCTTTAGCCTTTACCAGATCCTATACATTATCAAATTCAGATTCATAATAAATGCCATCAGAGTCAGAATCTCCCTGCTCGATTTTGTAGCTTGAGGTTCCAAGTGTCGCATTAATGAAATCCACTCTTGCATTTGCAATTGAGCTTCCGCCCAGTGTGATTGTGAGAAGTGAGGCTGTAGTTGTTGCCAAACCACGCCAGATTTTCCCGGTATGCTTTTTCATATTTCCTTTCCTCCTAATAAATTTCCTTTGACAGATAAACACATACTTTTCAGATAGTTACTCTGTCCTTTCAGTTCTGTTTGAACCGCTGGATTTACTATAGCAAAAGGAATGGGATTTGTGAAAAATTCGGCAAATTTGGAACCGTTTCTGGCAAAACTGGTAAGCATATGAACTTTAAATCAATCTAATATTTCAATCTCTGTCTCTGCATTTCCAAGCTCAGATTCAGCTTTCACAACTACTTTACCAGCTCCAGCCTGTGGACGGATAATCGCCAGCGCTTCTCCATAATAAGTATCTGTCTCATTGCTCTGGTAGCTTTCCGGATAATATGGGCAAGCGCTTCCAAATGCCAGAAGCTCGCCACCTTCTACTGTAAGCTGGATTCGACCTCTTACCAGCGGTTTTGTCTGACCATTTTCGTCTGTATAGCGCATTCTCACATAGCAAAGATCGGTGTCTGCATTCACGCGGGTAAGCTCTGGTTCTGCTACAAGAATCGTCTCTTTTCCAGCTGTTGTCAGTGTCCTTTCTGCAATTATATTGTCATTTGCATCATAGGCAACAGCCTTGATTTCTCCATTCTGATAGGTTGTATCAAAGAATACCTTGCAGTCATTTTTCGGCTTCTTAGTGCCTACACACTTACCGTTTATATACAGCTTCACATGATCTGCACGGGTGTAAACTTCTACTTTTGCAGCATTCCCGTCACAGCCCTCCCAGGACCAGCTTTCCATGGCATTGGTCATTTTCCATGCAGATGGGGAATGGGCATCCTTTGTGTGATCAACCGGCATAACTGCAATTGCCAGATCCTCCAGTTCAAAGGCAACTCTGGTATATGCCATCTCGCCAAGAGGCTTTCCTGTGAGATCAATCCGGCCTGATCCGGCACTTACCCAGCCACAGCCGCCATCAAAACGAGGTGCATAATCCTTATATTCCCATGCGCCGATTCCAACCTCACCCAGATAATCCTGAGCAGCCCAGACGAAATCACCAATGATACGCTTATCACGTTTTGCTTCCTGCATAAATCTGTACGCATCTGCACAGAAGGTTTCACTTCCAAGAATAATTCGCTTGGGATACTTCTTTAAATCATGATGGTAACGCTTGATTCCATAGTTATATCCTGCAACATCCATATTGGCATATGCATCTCTTGTTTTCACATCACATGGATAAAGAGTTGCTCCTGTTTTCATAAATCCGGCACCAAAAATTCCGGCTACCGTGTTATAAAATTCACTTCCCACAGCCTTTTTCTTCTTGGCATTCTCAGCAGCTTCGTCTGCTTTTTTATCGCTGTAAACACCAAATCCCATAGAGCTTAAGAAGTTAAAAAAGATATTGATTCCGCAGCTTACAGGACGGGTGGAATCCAGCTCATGAAGTCTGTCTGTAAGGGATTTTGTAAGGGCAATTCCCTTTTTCTGCGCAGTCTCAGACACTTCATTTCCTGTAGAATACATGATCACAGATGGATGATTATAGTCCTTATCCACCATATCTTTTAAGTCTTTTCTGTAGTTTTCCAGAATCTCATCTGCATAGTCATACTTTGTTTTATGGATATACCAGCCATCAATATATTCGTCCATTACAAGCATTCCCATTTCGTCACAGGCACGAAGAAGTGCTTTGGAGCATGGGTTATGTGCAGAACGGATTGCATTATAGCCAGCGTCCAGAAGAATGCGGATTTTACGGCGTTCTGCAAATTCATACGCACATGCACCAAGAAGACCGTTATCGTGATGGATACAGCCACCTTTTAACAGGACACGTTTTCCGTTGATACAGAAGCCCTCTTCCGGAGTACAGCTTACTACACGGATTCCAAAGGTTTCTTCCTGAATATCCTCGCCGAAGGTTACGCGGCAGGTGTAAAGATTCGGTGCTTCCGGGCTCCAAAGGTTTGCTCCCGGAAGAGCAATTTCTCTGGAAAATTTACCATCTGCCTGGAGAATTTCCAAGGCGATGATCTTATCTGATGCTTTGTCAGAATTTTGAACAGTTGGTTGTACTGCATTTTCGTCAATACACGGCTCTATGGTCTCGTCTGTCTGGCCTGCACTTTCGCCAGCCACAGCTTTTCTGGTAACAATCTGTTTCTCCAGAATCTCCACTTTCACCTCGCCGGCAGCATTCGGCCATGCCTCCACGCGGATCTTCGGCTCCTTATAATCCAGTGTAGTGATCTTCACACTGTCAAATCTCAGATGGTTTTTCGGCACTGTATACAGCCACACCGGACGGTAAATTCCGGTACCGGAATACCAGCGGCTGTTTGGCTGATCGTGGTTGATCACTTCCACGCGGATCACATTCTCTTCCCCGAATTTTACATACTTGGTGGCATCTACATAGAATCCGATATATCCATAAGAATGATAAGCCACTTTTTCGCCGTTGAGATATACAGTTGCCTTACGGTAAACGCCCTCAAATTCCAGGATCACTTTCTCGTCCTTCGCTTTCTCTGGAAGGATAAATGTTTTCTCGTAAGTGTAATCCTGCGCCTCATACCATCCTATATTCACACCGCCGGCACTTGTCTCGCTTCTCTCATCCAGCTGCATGGCATCATGCGGAAGAGTCACTGCAAATGCCTTTTCTTTCTCTCCGGTTCTGTAGCATACCCAGTTTTCGTTAAATGACTGCTTCATGATTTCCTCCTGAAATTTTCTATAATTTTCGTTTCATTTAAAATTCCCAACTATATCTCAGTCGCTATTTTCTACCCGTATTTTACCAAATAAAAAGCAGGCTGCCATATTTTAATCGCAACCTGCCCGAAAACACACGTAAACTGTGAAAAAAGCGGATTGCTGTTCTCCCAATTCACAGCAACGTGTTTCCCGCTAAAAAATCTTCTGTAAAAAATTATACAACGCCAGATGCCAGTTTCCCATAGAATGATACCGCATTGGAAATACATCAAAACAGGTATTTACACCAGACCGCAATCTGGGTTCTATATCCAGCAGAGCCTGGTAATCCTGAACCTGTCCAGGCAGGGCGAAGTCGAAGTTGCCGCTTGCCACATATAAATAATGAATTGGCAGTTCTGCAAAATCGCCTGTCTGAATGGTATCTTCAAATGCAGTCCTGTCTGTCCTGCTTCCGCTGAATGCCCCGAACCATGAAAAATAATCCAGACTCTGACACAACGCAGAATGATACATCGTTACCGCCCCTCTTGACAAACCGGCAAATGCTCTGTGATCCCGGCTCTCTGCGAATCCCTCATCATCTGCCGATTTTGCATATGTAGAATAAACGGATTCAATCTCAGGCATCAGATCATTTCGCAGCTCCTTTGCAAAAGAATAGGTCAGCTGATCCAGATCATCTGCACAGTCATCTTCCACATAAAAAGTCGGTGTCACCACAATCAAAGGCTCAATATCTCCATCTGCAATCATATTATCCAGCATAGTTTTGTTATACGGATTTGTTTTCAGCCAGTATTTTTCATCATCACCTGTTCCATGCATCAGATACAGAATATTGTACTCTTTCTCCTCGCTGTAGCCATAAGGCAGATATACATAAGCTGTCTTTTTCACGTCCCGCTCATCAGTAGCATATGCCTTGGTATCGTACACTACTTCTTCCACAGTTCCCGCCTGTTCTGATTCTTCCGCATCATATTTCGCCGGAACTGCCCACAGCTCATCCCGGGCCTGTCCCTGCGCCTCATGCCCTGCCTCATACCTTACTTTCCAAAATCCTAGGAAACCTGCCAGAATTAAAACAGCTGCCAAAAGCGGCAAAACTGCCACACGCCCCACAGGGATTTTTTTCCCGATCATTACTGCGATTCCCAGGATTCCTCCCAGCGCCGCAATAATACTCTCTACCAGAAACAACCAGTTAAAGTAATAAGTGCTGGTAGAAAAATTAGTATTAAAATACAAAACAAAAGCTGCCGCTGCAATCACCAGATACAGAAAAGGCATTTTGCTTTTCCATGCCATATACGCCACCAGCATAAAAGTCACCGCAATCATACTGAATGTAATAAATGCTGTCTTATCTCCCAGAATTGCAAACCGGACAATATCAATTCCGGAAAGTAACACCAGAATAACTGCGGGAATCCGGCTGATCCGGTTCCACATTTTTTCATCTGCTGTCTTCTCAATTTTCTGTTTCATCATTTTCCCACTCCTACATTTTCTCCAGATACTTTACCATATTTCATTGAGCATTTCCTAAAAAATCCGCAATTTGCAGCTCAGAAACCGCAGACTGCATACAATAAAATTCTTCACAGATAAAAATAACAGATTTCTTTTTATTTTTCAGCATTCTGGCAAATGTCGTCACCTTTTAGGCAAAAAAATACCGGAAACAGCTCTTCAAATCCTAACATCAAAGAACCATTCCCGGTTTAGAAGGAATTTCAATTATAATTTGCAGCCTCGCTGCGCGCCCCAGATCACTCTTTCACCGCACCGGAGGTCATGCCGCCCACAATATATTTCTGTCCAATCATATACACGATCACAACCGGAATACAGGTAAGTACAATAGGTGTTTCCAACAAGACTTACCTAATAGATATCTTCCACTCCTGGCATCCATTCAGCTTTTTTCGTCTTGCCATTGACAGTTTGATCATTCACTTTTTTCCTTCCACTTGCTATTTTGGGGCTTTTTGAGTTTTTACAATAAGACTTTCCAGTATTTTATTTATTGTCTTCTGCACGCACTTGCTCAGCGTTTCGTGCCATGTTCCAGCGCATAATTGGCTCTTTGAATTACGTCTCCGCCATACTGCATCTGGGGATTCATTCTACTTTCTACTGCCAAGTTTTCCCCAGTTCTACCATCCAGAAGATACCCCACAATTGTAGTCGTTCCAAGGTCGATTGCCGCAGTAAAAATACAATCACCTTTTTCAACACTACTATTCACTCCATGGACAGAATCTTCATGGACGCCAACAATTGGTCTTAAATCAAGGATTTCTTCATCTGTATAGGCTACTTGCCACTCTGACTTTTTTCCCCAGTCTCCGGCTTCTCCAGCCACACTGTTTTCACCTGCAATTCTGGCTGGAAATTCACCTTTCTGAAAAATCCTTCGCTCAAAATTTTACCTCTTTTTTTCTTCCCAGGAATCTCCACCTGACAGTCCTTTTCCACTTTCGTCTGGCACGCCAGCACCGGCTTTCCATCCACCTTCACCAGACATTTCCCGCAGGTTCCCTGCCCCCCACAAGGCGCATCCGGCGCAAGCCCCGCCCGAATCTCTGCCTCCAGCACGCTGATTCCCACCGGAACCTCTATACTAATCTCTTCCCTCACAAAATACACCTTAGCCATAACCCAAACTCCCTAAAAACAACCGACCGGGCATGCCCCGGTCGATGTATCATTCTTTCAGCAATTTTTCAACAGCCTTTTTGAAATCATATAATTTATCAATATACACATGAACAATTGTCCCGCAATGTTCTTTCACAATCACTCCATCATAGTCGTGTGCAAGCTGATTTCTTACTTTCAGCATATCCATCCACTCATCACCAGTAATCAGATTCGCCTGAAATGATTCTCTGAGAACTTCTCTTGGTGAGCCAGTGACAAATCCAGTTATTGCATAATACTGTACTAGAATATCTTTCATAACCTTCCACGCCAAGTCAAATGTAATACTGAATTTAGCACTGGTTCCACTAAGTACAAAAGAATCTGACAAATCACGCTGTTTCGCCTCCGCCAGAGAGTCCAGTGAATTTCTAAACGACTCAAATCTTCTTATAAATTTCTCGTCCATATTGTTTTATATCCTCCAACAACAGCTGATTCTGACAAGTATCAAGATCAACCAGATCAATTGTGTACAATGTTGGAATCTCTTCTAAATTCTCCTGCAAATCAAGAATTTCGTGTGAAGCGACTCCAGACACTGCAATGTCAATATCGCTCCGCTCTGTCGCAGTTCCCTTTGCCCGGGATCCATACAGAATTATCTTCTGTGCCCCATACAATCTGCACCGTTGTATAATTTCTGTCATGACCTCATCAACGCGCATAGTTTCCCCCATTTCACTCATAAAACTAATTTCATTATAGGTTAAATCCCACGCAACGTCAATTTGCAAAATCTATCTAATTTATTGCCATCAACATCCAGTATCAAATTATCTCTATCATTTTTTCCATTTTCTCACTCATTTCCTAACTGCTTATCACTGATATTTTTTCAAGTTTTTAAAATGTATTTTTAAAACTTTTGTATTTTACATTTTTTTAATTTTATGTGCTGTAGCAGATTATTTTATACACACATAAAAAGAATCCGGCACAAAGCATTTTTATACACTTTGTACCGGATTTCTCTTATTTTTCTTGTACAAATTTTCTCACAAACTCTTCATACCCACAAGGCTTCCCCCAGAAATATCCCTGGGTGAATTCCGGGCACAGCTTTCGGATTTTGAGCCATTCCTGGGCACTTTCTATACCTTCGATACAAATCTTCATATCCAGATTATGAATCATGGTACAAAACTGATTCAGAAGATAATATTCCTGCTCATCTGCAACTGCTTTCGCAGTGAAAGAACGGTCGATCTTAATGATCTCTGGTTTCAGCTCGCTGAGATAATGGAAGTTCGAGTATCCGGTTCCAAAGTCATCCAGCGCCAGACTGATTCCCATTCGCTTCAGTTCTGTGAGAAAATGTTTCTCATTTATATTTTGTTCCAGAAGATCACTCTCTGTCAATTCCACGATCACCGCTTCCAGCGGCAGCCCCGCCCTTTTCATTTCTGCACTGATATCCTGGATCACATCAGACTTAGAGGCCTGTATCTGAGAAATATTAATACTCATCCGGAATCTTGAAAGTATCTTCCGGATCTCACTGCATTTTCCCATAGCCTCTTTCATCATCCAGCGGCCAGCAGGAATAATCAGACCTGTTTCTTCCAGAATAGGAATAAACTCCGCCGGTGAAATCATTCCGAATTTTTCAGAGGTAAAACGCATTAAAGCTTCTGCTCCATAAGGCACTTTTTTATCTTCAGCAAATACAGGCTGGTAAAAAGCTGTAAAGCCCTGAAATCCATTGATTACAGCCTCTCGCAGTTCCTGGGTGATCTCTCTTTTCCGAAGAAATTTTCTGTAGGTTTCCCCATTAAATATATAACAACGGTTTCTTCCCAGCTTCTTCGCCTCATTCAGGGCAAAATCCGTCAGCTTCAATGCTTCTGAACACTGATTTCCCTTTAATGCCATAAATGGTACAGTTCCTCCTGAAACCGTATACATGACTTTAAATTCATTGGTTTCAATAAATCTATCTATTGCCTCTCTCACTTTATCATAAATCTTATCCGCATCCTTCACCTCATCAGAAGAAACATCCAGAATCAGAAATTCATCTGCTACCAGCTTATACACCTTCTGTCCTTCTGATATGCAACCGGAAATACACTCCGCCGTTTTCTTAAGTACAAAGTCACCGTACTCCTGTCCGAAGTTCTCATTGATTTCCTTAAAATGATCGATTCCTATACGAAGCAGATATCCTGTTTCCAAAGGAGTATCCAGCTGGTTCATATACTCCCGGAAACCCGACTCTCCCAATAGTCCGCTTACATTATCTGCCTTCTGTCTCTCGCCAATCTCATTCACACAACCGATCATATAAAGAGGTTTCATATTATCGTCACGGACCAGATACCCTTTGCTATGAATCCAGATCGGTATTTTTTTCAGATCCAGCCATCGACACTCTATGCTATGGATACAGCGGTCTGTTTCAAGAAGGTCATCAACTTCCGCTTTCAGTTTTTCATAATCCGGTGCATATACAAATTCCTTATGCTTCGAAATTACATTATGAAAACCATTTTTCGGAATACAGAAACGTTCAAGAGCCTGATTTGCTATATAATAAAAATCTGACCGAAAGTCAACCACATATGGGTAATTATCTGTAGTCGGGCTAAGAAGATCGATCACACTGCAAAGCTCATCCACAGACATGCTCTGAAACTTTTTCTCCTGCAGGATCACCTCATCTGTGATCTCCTCTGTCGACTGCTTACTCATACGGGAGAGCAGATTGTCCAGACCTGCTGACCGTGCCACCTTCTTTCTGCGCTTCTGACGGTACAGCATGGTATCACTTCGTCTTACAATATCCTTAAAGTCAAAGTCTATATCAGGCTGATAATAAGCGTATCCGGCTGACATGCTAAGTGGATAATCCAGCTTGTTCGTTTCCGCTGTTTTTTTCAAAATCAGCTCAAGCGCCTTCAGCCGTTCCGGAATCATATCCTTCTCATCACTATGGTATACATATGCAAACTCATCACCGCCAATCCGAAAACAATTCTTTACATTTTGAAATGCCTGACTGATACACTGATAGCAAAGCTTCAGCGCCTCGTCTCCCTTTTCATGACCAAAATTGTCATTGATCACTTTCAGATTATCCAGATCAAACAGAACCACACCTGTTGTACGAAGTTTAATATCACCTTCGTCCAGATATTTCACCATGTCCTCGTAAGCGTTTCGGTTCATGGCTTCTGTGAGCATATCCATGTTGGCTATTTTCTGCAGATAGATCACCTTTTGCTTCTGGATGTATTGATCGTAATATTGGGAAACCTGGATCCAGATCAGCATAATGATAAACAGCAGAGTTCCTATGGGAAGCAAAATGGATGTCTGTTGGAATTTTCTTAAATAATAAAGAAACATTTCCGCCATTCCAAATACTATGAGCGCGCACATAGGATACTGGAATTTCTTAGCTTCATCGTTGCCTTCTTTTCTTGCTTCGTAAAAAATGAGCACAACTATGTAAACCGCATTGGCAACCATAATAACATGGGTTGCAGGAAGCATCCGGAATATATCAATAATTCCTGTACACTGAAGCAGAACATCACCTGCCATATTCACAAGATAAAGAGTGGAAAAGATCAATGCACCTTTGTGATATCTGCTTTTACAGATATCATATAACAGGAAATTAAAGGGTACCGGGAAAAGAAAGAATGAAAAATATTCCACAAAGTACAAAGTTCTTCCATCCGGAATCAAAAACTGCCGGAATCCACATTGTGCCAGTGTCCATACTGCGATCAGCAATGAGAAAAATCCAAGGTTTAAAAAGATCTCTATTTTCGCTTCTATCTTGTCTCTTCTTTTTCTTCGCACTGCTCCCAAATAGAGCAGCAGGCAGATGATGCTTGCAAACAGGATTCCACAGCTGAGCAACAGGGTTTTAAAGCTGTCCGTTAAGATTTTCAGAATGCAGTCGCCTCGTGTTCCGTATGCAATGCTGACTTCATTTCCATAATAATCGTCATATACCGGAATAATTCTGACCTCCAGATTTTTGCCCGCGCTGCCTTCCGGAATATCCACAATGTGCCAGCAGCTTCCCGGTGACTTCATAAAGCTGGGCGCATCTTCTTCGTTTCCGTATTCGTATATTTTTTCTCCGTCCAGCCACACTTCTGCGATGGTGTGTGTGGTTTTAAACAGGATTGATTTGGGAACATTGAAGTCTTTAGGCAGAGCAATATTCTTTGATTTGATTTCTCCATCCGTCAGTTCTTTTGTTTCACATTTGATCGTATTATCCCAGAACAATTTTTCCCTGACCGTACTCTGACTGAATATCCATCCCGAAAAACAGATGGCAAACATTCCAAATGCGAACAGAGTGATCCATAGTTTTTTTTCTATTTTCATAGTTTCTCCTTTAGCCAATATGTCTGCACCCTGGAGCCTGTTTGAAAAATCATTCCAACAATCTCCTACAACCTGTAACGCGCATCTTGCAGAAAATCTTTTTCAAACACGTTCTAAAACATATTCCAATATAAAAATCAGATGCGCCTTATCAACAATGTTCTCGCATCTGCCGTTCTTATTTATAAATATACTATAGATAGAATAACAAACCCCATTAGCTTTTTCAAGGTTTTCGAGAATATTGACAAGGCTTTTCGGGAATATTGGCAAGGCTTTTTGTTTGAAAGCAAAAAAATATCTGGCATTGTGCTTTTCTACCCATGCGCCAGATATTTTTCTTCGTTTCTGTCAGCTTATGCGTTTCTCTTTCCCCAGAAACCATTCCCTATTAATGTATGTAGCTCCTTTTATGCAAATTTCTTGTCCAGATATTCTTTCAAAGCTCCCAGATTTTCATCACTGTACAGCTGATCTGCTGCATGTTTATAATTATGAAAAAGCTTAAATTCCACCTTATCTGCTTCAACCGTTCTTGTAAGCAGCGCATTCAGTCTCTCAGACTGCAGATACGGAACATCTAAATCCGCATCACCATGCCAGATCAATATATCCGGGCTGTTTTCCTTCGTAAGATTTTTCTCAATATAATATAATGGACTGTAATTGTTTTTCTCATCCTCAGTAAGAGTTTTTACATCCTTGCGCATCCAATAAGATTCCACATCTTCGTAGCCGGTATCTTTAATTGCCCCCTGAAGCCACAGGCTGGCCGCCCAGCGGACAATTTTGGGGATCCTAAGCTCCCTGTAATCATCTTCCATGGTTCCGAATTCCACACAGCCGTAATAGTCCAGGATCACCTGCACTTCACTGGAAACAGGATGGTTCTCATCTTCTCCGATAAATGGAACACTATTAAATTCCTCATCATTGGAAGCGCCACAGATCACAGATAAATAGCCTCCAGCTGACTCTCCCCAGATTGCAAAACGCTCCGGATCGTATCCATATTTCTCTGCATTTGCACGAAGAAAACGGATTGCTGATTTCACATCTTCCACACCTGCCGGAAAGGCTGCTTCCTGGGCAAGACGATAGTTAACGGATGCACATGCATATCCATGATCGCGGAAATAGCGGTACATCAGCTGCGCCTGACGGGACTGGCTGTCATTGTATACAAAGCCGCCCCCATGTACCAGTATGATCAAAGGCATAGGTTTTTCACTGTCCGGCACATACAGATCCAGATAGTCATTTTCGGAAGCCTCAGAATATGGCAGCTTCTCATAAGCTTTTCCTCCGTTCCATTTGGAAGAATCATCTAATTTCACTGATGGAGAGTATACATTATGAAAAACCACACGGACAGCTTCATGATTGTAACCGAGAATACCAGCTACAACAGCAAGACAAATTCCCCCTATGATAAAACCTTTTTTCTTCATTTTTTCAACCTCTTTTCTACCTTAAATCATAAGCCTTTCACTTCATTCACATGGAATTTCTGCCACATAAAACCGTTCTTCATCTGCCACTGTAACCTTCACCGGTCCGTTTCCATCTGCCTGTACAACTGCCATCGCCTCACCATAATAAGTCGCCACAGTATGGTCCGTGTAATTCCCTTTTACATACGGAGCCGGGCTTCCAAGCCCCTTCAGGACACCATTTTCTACCGTTACTTTTATGTTATGTTTCTCCATTGGTTTCCAGATTCCCTTGCTATCTGTGTATTGCAGTTGAATAAATGCAAGGCCTTCCGGCTTCACGGTTTTCTCCTCTGGGCGCACCTGAAGAACCGTATCTTTTCCTGCTGTCTGTAAGGAATAACGGTTGATTTCTTTTCCGTTTTCATCGTAAGAAACCGCCGTTATCTCCCCATCCTGATAGGTGGTATTAAAGTTTGCACGGCATTTTTTCACTTTCTTTTTACCAACACTTTTGCCATTGATAAACAGCTCAACCTGTGCAGCCCTTGCATAAACTTCTACCTTCGCCGGTTCTCCGTTACAGCCATCCCATGCCCAGCTTTCCAGAGCTTTTGTCAGCTGCCAGCCAGTAAGACGAAGCTTTTCTTTCTGGTAAACAGGATCAACTGCAATAAACGGACCTGTTTCTCTTTCAAAAGCGACTCTGGTATATGCAGCCTCTGCACGCGGTTTTCCGTTCAGGTCAATTCGGCCGTTTCCACCTGTCATTCTCGTGGCGGGATCTTCAAATTTATAGTCAGAATACTCTGCTGCACCATCCCCGACTTCTCCGATATAATCCCATCCTGCCCACACAAAATCACCGATAATCCGTTTGTTTTTCTTGGCAATTTCCCAGAAACTATACGCATCCTTACAGAAGGTTTCGCTTCCCAGAATCAGACGGTTCGGGTACTTTTTCAGGTCATGCTTGTAGCGGAAAATACCGTAGTTATAACCTGCGATATCCATGTTTGCGTAGGCATCCTTCGTCCTTAAATCGCATGGATAAAGGGTAGCACCGCACTTCATAAAGTAGTCTCCAACCAGACAGGCAAGAGTATTATAGAACTCGCTTCCTACTGGTTTTTTCTTCTTTTCCGGCTTGGTACTGCCTAATCCTTTTTTTCCATTTTCTGTGGCTTTATTTACTGTCTTTTCACCACTTTTAACTACTTTTTTCTCATTCTTTCCAGTTGCCTGAGCGGCATTTTTCTCTGCATTTCCAGCGCTCTTTTCTGCCTTGTCATCACTGTAAACGCCAAGTCCTATGGAGCTTAAGAAATTGAAGAAAATGTTGATTCCGCAGGTAACAGGACGGGTGGAGTCCAGACTGTGAAGATAGTTTGTCATATCACCGGTGAGGGCAATTCCCTTCTTCTGGGCGGTCTCTGCAACCTCATTTCCGGTGGAGTACATGATCACACTTGGATGGTTGTAATCCTTATCAACCATGTCTTTTAAATCCTGTTTCCACCAGTCCGCAAGCTGTCCTGCATAGTCATATTTAGTTTTATGAATGTACCACACATCCACATATTCATCCATCATCAGCATTCCCATACGGTCACAGGCATCCAGAAGTGCCTTAGAGCAAGGATAATGTGCAGAGCGGACTGCATTGTATCCATTTTCTTTGAGAATACGCATTTTACGTTCTTCTGCTTCCGGATAAGTACATGCACCAAGCACACCATTGTCATGATGGAAGCAGGCTCCGCGAAGAATCACACGCTCTCCGTTAATGGTCATTCCCACCTGCGGGTTCCAGATCAGCTCGCGGATTCCGAAAGTTTCGATTACTTCGTCTTCACCGAAAACTGCTTTACAGGTATAAAGATTCGGGTGCTCTGTATCCCAGAGCTTTGCGTTTGGAACGTCCAGCTGGAAGATGGCCTGGTATTCTGCTGCCTGATTATTTTTTTCTGCTTCCACCTGCACCAATTCACTCTTCTGACCATTTTCTCCAGTCTGTACTGATCCATTTGGCTGCATGTTTTTATTATCTGATGATATTATTCTGTCATTGTTTACATTCCCTATTTTTGTACTTTCACCAATTACTCTAAGTACTTTAGAGCCCTCAAACTCAATCTTCAGGGAAACCTCTCCCGGCGCAGAAGTCTTTACAACAACCTCAATTTTTGCCGGATCATAACTCAGAGTACGGATTTTCACACCATTTACCGGAATATATTTCTCCCCTGCAACATGCAGATAAGCCGGACGGTAAATACCGGTTCCTGAATACCAACGGCTGTTTGGCTGGTCAGCATTGCGCGCAATGACTTTGATCTCATTCTCTTTTCCATACTGGAAAAAGCCCTCTGTATCCACATAAAAATTGGTATAACCATAAGGACGGTAAGCCGCCTTTTTCCCATTTATGTAAACTTCGCCATTGTGGTAAATCTCCTCGAATTCAATGAGGACTTTCTTATCTTTATACTCCTCTGGCACAAAGAAATTCTTAGTATATTCGTAATCTCCACCAATATACCATCCAACATTTCCCTCGCCGGTACTCTCCTGAGTACGCGGCTCACTCAGCATTGCATCATGTGGCAAAGTCACCGGATAAGCTTCCTCATCCCGGGTAAGACACCTGCATATCCAATCCTTGTTAAAATCAATTTTCTGCATACAGTAAACTGCTCCTTTCTGAAATCTCTGTCCTTAAACCAACTACTTTTTCGGCATTCTCAATCTGTTAACAGTTTACTGCTTTTTCCTATCTCTGTGGAAGAATTAGCGTGAACAGTCCTTTTTTTAACGCTAATAACAGCCCACAGAACTTTATAAATCAAGTCTGTGAGCTGCCTTCTTTTTAGAATCCGATATTTAACAATAACGGCTTTGCATTTACTAACATATGTAACACTCTAAGCACACATACAATGCCATTCTTTTCATCTATAAAGAAATATATCTTATAGTTCTTGTAATAACACTTACGAATCCCCCTCAATGCCAGTTCTTCATCTTCATCTAATTCATGCTGCCTAGGCATAAATTCAAGTTTGGCAATGGAATTGCGAAATCCCATTGCCAATTCTAGAGCTGTTTCAGGAGCTTTTTTCTCAAATGCAATATAATCTGTATTATTAATAATATCCTCTTCTGCTAGTGGAAGAATCATTACTTCATACATTCGCATTCCGATACCTGCTTTCTAACTCTGCAAAAAATTCTTTATAATCTCTGCCTTTTCCCTGCTCCATGTCATGATAACTGTTCATTACCATTTTTCGAACTTCTTTCTGATTTTCTTCCATAACAGTTGCATAATTCGTCTGCTTTATCGTTGCTGTATCAGCCATATTAATTTCCTCCTTTCGGAAATATATCTACAAAAACAGGTTAATTTAGCAAAATGTTCAATCAGTATCTTTTTTTATTATAAGCGTACTGCCCTCCGTTATGCAATAAGTTTTTTCCGACAAATCCAGACAACTTTTTACAAACTCACTTAACTATATTGTCTTCTCCACCATCAGCTCTTTTCCATCCCACACAATATGAACCTGTCCGTCAGCAACAGGCAATGTACAATCAAAGCTGTCAAAAAACTCCGTATGCGGCTCTACCACAAATTCTTTTCCGCCAACTCCGGTAAATTTCAGCCCCATGAAATACTTTGCAAGGAAATAGATCGGGCTGGCAGCCCAGGCATGGCAGAGGCTCTTTCCGAAGCGGTCGCCGTACATGTCGTACTGGGTTTCTACTGGTGCCTCTGGGTCAAACTCTTCCCAGAAGGTTACTGCGCCACGGTCCAACATTCCCCCCCAGTAATCACGGATCTTATTAAATACCAGTTCCAGTTCCCCTGTCTGGCAAAGCATATCCAGTTCGAAGAAGTTAAAATATGGCGTTGTGATTGCCGGAATTTCATCATTTTTGATTACATTTGTCAGTATTTTCTCCTGCTCTTCTTGTGTTGCAATGTGAAAAAGGATTGCGAAAATATTGGCATGACGGGTCACATTTCTCTTACCGGATTCAAAGGAATCAATAAATGCGCCTTTTTCCTGATCCCAGTAAAATTTACGGATCTGCCCGATCAGTTTCTCATATTTCTCCATATATTCCGGATTTTCTTCTCCAAGAGCCGCACTGACTTTCGCCATGGTCTGCCAGCATGCAGCGAACAGCATCTGCTCTGCGCAAAGTGCCCCTGTCTTATCCATGTCAGCCCAATCAATGTAGATCCAGTCGTTTTCACGACCTACAAGAAATCCGTTCTCATCCAGCTGTCCCTCACAGAACTCCATAAGGGAGCACATTTTCGGGTAAACCTGGCGGACAAATTCCAGGTCACCGTATGCCTCATAATGATAAAGCACGCCCAGGATCCAGAACAGGGAATAGTCCATAATGGTGTTAATATGTCTTGTCATAGGATTATTTCCACGAAGTGCCAGAAGAGTTCTCTGGTCAATATCAGGATCTGCCAGCAGATACTGGTTTACGAAAAAGCTCTGGTAAGCATCCCCGGACCAGATCCATTTGTCACGTTTCACACCATCCAGGAAAAAGATACCGCTGCAAAGACGGAAGGTATGCTCTGCCACCTCCCAGATCTTATTCAGCTTCTGGTCACTGCATTTAAAAGAGGCGCGTTTCGGGAAATCTACATACTGATAAAAGGCTGTAATCTCCACATCTTCGGCTTTGCAGTTTGGAATAAATGCAAAACGGACTGCACAGCAAGGACATCTGTTTGTTACAGGATCCGGCTGCCAGCTATAGTAGCAATGCTCCAGATCAAGAGCTTCGTCCTCGGACTCACCGCAGAAAACCTCTAATACATCGCAGCTGTCCCCGGAATCGCTTTCTTTTCTACAATTCCCGGCATCACTAATTTCTTCTGCATTTCCTTCATAACCGTTTTCTATGTTTTTGACAACTTTCCTTTTTTCTTTTTCCAGTGCAGTTTTTCTTTTATCCTTTACAGAAACAGCCGCTGTCAGCTCCGTCTCAAACTCAGCCAGCACACCGCCATTTACCTCACTGATCTTCACCGGCTTGCACTCTTTTTCCGTATACTCCCAAACAGTTGGCTTCTGCTCTGGCTTTGTAAAATACTTGCACACGCCAACCGGTACCAGCGGTTGGGAATAATCCTCTGCCATCCAGGTCTTGTCAGAATGGATCACCTTCCCCTGCACATAAGCACATGGAAAAGCCTCCACACATCCTGCATGAATGGAAACCTTTACTTTTCCCGGACCTGCTGTAATCTTTTTTCCAAAGGGATATTTCTTCTCCCCATTTTCCCAGGTTACCAGCACATGACCGATTGCATTTGAAAATACGGTAAAGCTTGTCTCCTGCTCCAGCTCATAGGTGCGGCGAAAAGCAACGCGGTTGCGGAAGCCCTCGCTTTTCCAAAATGCCGGCCAGCCAAATCCACGCTCCACACGGCTGAAATTCTGCTTCATTGCATGATATAATTCAAAATCTCCCGGATACCAGATCCAAAATGTATGTTCCATGGTTATTTTCCTCCTGATCGATATGGATGTATCTTCACAAAGCATCACCAAAAGTCTGATATTTTCCCCTTTTCAGCCTCTGGCATTTACTGTTTATAGTATAAAATGAAACGCCTCGGGAATCCACAGCATCTCACGTTCAAAACCTTACAGATCACGTTTGCACACCAGAAAACAGAGCTTTCACATGGTCTGATTTTCGCAAACAAAAATGCAGTCAGAAATCTGCCCGCTCCCGACATAATTTCTCACTGCATCTGATTCGTTGATTTCCGCAATAGCTGCGAAAACAATTATAACTTTACAAGGTAAACCCAGCTGTATTCTTCCCCTGCGCCTGAATATCCAGACAGCAATCTGCCACATGCTCCTGATTCAGGTCCAGAGAATAATTCACTTTCATGGCAATTTGACCGTCACTTTCTTCCAATTCCAGATTCGTCGCTGAAATTCCCATTTCAAGAGTTCCGAACGGGGTAGTATAAAATGCCATATTACGCTTTCCCTGCTCGAAAACCATATGTGTATTTACCTGTCCTTTTTTTCGGACTTCCATTCCCCTGGAGGATATCTTGATATAATTTACAGTAGGATTTCCCTGCTCGTCCAGCATTTCTTCATAGCGAAGATAATGACTACCGTTGCGGAAATAATACTCTCCCGGAACCACAATCTCGATTGGCTCATCACCTTCTGGTGTGTCAATCATATGTAAACCTTTTACGTGAATTAAAACTTCTTTTTCCATTGTTTTTCCATTTCTTTCTCTTTTTCAATATTTCTCAATATCAATCTTCTGCGTTTTCTCCACATCAAATGGCAGAATCGAATTGGCAAAGCCCTTGAATTTCTCTGCCAGATCGCTCACATAGAAACGATATGGGAAATCAGACTGTCCCTGTCCGGTGCTCTGCATATCCTGCTCTTTCAGAAGTCTGCCAAGCTCCAGTGCTGTCTCGTACGCCGGGTTCACCAAAGTAACACCCTCTCCCATGATCTGTCCGATGGTAGAACGGAGCAGTGGATAATGGGTACAGCCAAGGATCAGTGTATCAATATCTTTTTCCTGTAGTTCCCTCAGATATCTGCTTGCAACTTCCACTGTCACCGGATCATGAGTCCAGCCTTCCTCTACCAACGGTACAAATAAGGGACATGGCTTTCCGATCACTGTAATCTCCGGATCGATCTTTTTCAGAACCTCCGCGTGGATTCCACTTCCAACAGTACCTTCTGTACCGATGATTCCCACCCGTTTATTTCTGGTAACCTGCGCAGCTACCTTGGCACCGGCTTCAATCACTCCAAGAATGGGAATGTCAAATTCTTCCTGAACTGCCTCCAGGGCAAACGCACTGGCTGTATTACAGGCCACCACAATCGCCTTCACCTTCTGCTCTTTCAGAAAACGGATTATCTGACGGGAATATCCTATAATAGTCTCTCTGGATTTGCTGCCATATGGAACTCTGGCAGTATCGCCGAAATACACGATTTTCTCTGCTGGAAGATTCCGCATGATCTCCCTTGCCACAGTAAGTCCGCCAATACCGGAATCAAACACACCAACAGGCGCATCTCTGTCTATTTTCATTTATCTATCTCCAAATTCATAGTCAAGCGATATTCGCAATCTGTATTTCATTTTAACACCAAAGGAGCGGCGGTGCAAGTGCTTGTACTACATCAAAGCGTTAAGTGTCCCCACGTTACGGTTCACTGGTAACATTCCGCGAAGTGTTTTTTGCGAACAGTAACGTCTCCACAATCCAGAAATGAAATCTTGGCTCTGCTTTCTGACCGTTCTCCGTCCTCGGTGCTTCCATAAAACAGAACTGGGGATAAATGGTTCCCCACCACGCAAGAAGGTTGGAATTTTTATTAAAATTTTCACTGCCTGGGCAAAGTAATACAGCTGTCAGAAGTGCTGCCGCTATATGATATTTATTTTTTCTTAAACAGAACATAAATGTGCCTCCCATATCTTTCTATCAAAAGTATTCCCTGTCCCAGCCCGGAATAATCACATTCATACCCTCTGCTTATTGCTTTTCGCAGCTGCCCTGGAACGTGCAGATTCGGCTAAAATTTCACTTCCAATTCCTTTCCATAAATTTCCAGTTCTGGCAATTCAGACAAAGCACCACGTTCATAAAACTCATGATAAACCTCACGAAGAGTTACTGCCTGTCCCGGGCTTCCATTTGGATTATTTTCCAGAAGCCCCAAAAGATACTCCCCCAGAGAAACGTCCTGAGAGCTTACCCAGGCTACCGCTTCAGATGCCGCATCGCAGCGAAACACATAAACATTTTCACCTATAGTCGGCTCCTGCTTCAGATACTCAAGAACCTGCTCCCAACGCCCTCCATCCAACAGACTCTCGCCAAGAACCAGAATTTCCAGATGTCCCATATCCAGATATTTTTCCTGTGTCCGGCTGTATATATTTTCAATCTCACGGAAGGTTTCTCCCTGAATCGATGGTGCAGCATTGCCCTGGTCTTCCCCGTCTTTTTCCTGTCCTGTAGACTTTGGGAGATCCGGAATTCCGTAAGTCAGCTGAAATTTCCCATCTGTAATATCAGCTCCAAGTGCAAGCGGATACATGCGTTTCTCCGGTTCCACACCACCACAGCCGGCTAACAGAAACAATGCACTGACACACGCTGCGGCAAGCTTCTTTTTCCACTTCTTTTTGCCTGTCATAAAAAAAATAATCTGAAACACCAGCATTCCGGGCACAAAAATATATTTCAAATATAATGGAAAACTATTCCGGATTCCCCATCTTTCAATATTCCACACAGCTCCGGCAAAAACCAGAGTGGATATCCACAGCTTTCCAGTTCCCATATCTGCTTTTTCCACAATTAAATGACCATAATGCAGAAAACTTCCAATAGAAAATAAAAGGCTGTATAAAAGAAATCCCATCCAGAGGACATCAAATCTTGCCAATACATTCCCTGGAAGCTCCGCACCTGCCAGAAGCGGCAAAATCGGGCAGCTTTCATATTTCAGGCGCCCCCATCCAAATACTGAAGGAAGCAGCAATTCCGTCAGAATAAGCAAAATTCCCAGGGTAAAAACGGCAAAACTTACAGTTTTCCCTGTATCTTTACTGTTTCCTACACTGTCCAATGCAAAGGGAAGCAGCCCCAATCCGGAAAATGCACATATCACATCATATCCACTTTCCATAATTTTTCTTCCTGAGAAAGAGGAATTCCATACCATTTCTTGAAAATACTCCCATTTTCCCTGTCCCACAGCCAGGACTAACATAAGCATAACCGCTGCAAGTACCACGCCTCCTGACACTTCTCCCATTCTGCCTCGTCTCTGAATCCCCTTTTGCGTGCCCAGACTGCAAACCAGCAATGTGATCAGACATAGCCATTTTTTTCCTATACCTGTTCCCAGACTAACTGCAACAATTTCTCCCAGAAGATTCAAAAGAAACGCTGCTCCAAGAATACAGTATATTAGAAAAAAAAACGCTGCCAGCCGTCCCCACACCACACCGGCTGTTTTGCAGGGCCTGACAAAAGCATAACGAAGACGGATGAGGAAAATCACATAAAACAGCACAGCTGCAAGGGCTGCTGCAGTCCCTGCCAGCCCACCAAGCCCCAGAGTTTTTCTGTTTTCGAAAAGGCACAATATTAATGGTGCAATAAACGCAATCACAATCTGCCTGTAGAGCTGCCGCTGGGAGATTTGATTATTTTCTGCAAATTTCATTTATTCCTGCTACCTATCCTTCCTGTTTTTATCGCGGATTTTTTGCAGTCTCACTCGCTCATTTTGTCTGGCATATGAAGGGCGCCTCCATCTCTTTTTAAAAGGCACTCTCACAATTTTGCTTCCAGTCCCATTATCCGTACTTTGTTTAACAAAAGGTGTCAGGTATGGGACTCCAAAGCTGAGAAGTCCTGCCAGATGTGATACTGTCAGATATACTCCGGTCACAATTCCAAAAATTCCCAGATATCCTCCCAAAAACAAAAAGAAATATTTAAGCATCCGAAATGCCGAGGCAAATTCTTCATTTGGGATTGCAAGAGAACCAAGCGCCGTAATCGCCACAACCATGACCACGATCGGGCTTACAAGATTCGCTTCCACAGCAGCAGAGCCCACGATCAGCCCTCCCACAATTCCCATAGCATTTCCCAATGCTCCCGGAATCCGTACACCAGCTTCCCGAATCAGTTCAAAGGATAACTCCAGCAGAACAAGCTCCGCAATGCTGGAAAATGGCACGCCTTCTCTTGCCTGGGCAAAGGACAGAAGCATATTCGTAGGAAGAATCTGTGTGTGAAACCGGATCACTGCAAGATAAAGTCCCGGCAGCAACGTAGCAGCTGCCAGTGCCACATAGCGCAGTATTCGAAGAAATGATGCCATTTCAAATCGGTTATACCAGTCCTCGCTGCTTTCCATAAAGCTGTGAAAAACACCTGGCAAAATAAGCGCTGACGGAGAATTATCACAGAGAAGCACTGCTTTTCCATTTAAAATTTCCTGCGCTGCACGATCCGGTCTTTCCGTAGTCTGATACTGCGGAAAAGGGGAAAACCAGGAATCCTCCGTCAGCTGTTCCAGCATTCCGCTGTCCAGGATTCCATCAATTCGAAACTCTCCCAGCCGCTCTTTCACTTTCTCCAGAAATTCCTCCTGCACCAGATCTTCCATGTATACCATCTGGACCAGTGTATGTGATCTCTCCCCAATATAGAATTCCACTACCTTTAATCTGGTATCCCGAAGCCGCTTCCGGATCAGTGCAGAATTTATTTTCACAGAATCAGAGAAGCCTTCCCTGGAGCCTCGCAGAACCTTCTCCATCTCCACTTCTGTTACCCCCATGCTTGGATAACCAGCACTGGAAATTTTCATGGCCTGGTCAAATCCGTCCATAAAGAAAACCGCATTTCCGGCAAGCAGCCCTGCGAACACCTGCTCCATGTCAGTCAGCTTCTTTACATCCGCAATTCCCAGACTGTTATACTCCACAAATTCCTGCATCTCCCCAGGCGAAATCTCCCAGAAATGCCCCACCATTTTTCCAATGGCAGAGTCCTCCAGCATCATATTGGAAGTCGCTACCTCAATATAGACCATCAGACAGTCAACCTTCCGCTCATCCCCCAGCCGCATCTTCCGGATCTGAATATCTCCACAATCTGCCAGAAGTTCTCTTATATACCGTTCATTTGCTCGAATATCCTTTGAAATCATAACAATATTATCATTTTTATCCAACGCTGCTCCTCTTTTCCATTTTCAGGCAACAAAAGAAAATCCTGCCCGGTAGGGCTTTTTGTGTAATAGGGAATTCCAATGAAATTTCCTATTACACAAAAAAAGACACTGGTTATCTCTCCCAGTATCTCCCATAAAAACAATTATATTCATTTTCTCTCAACTTCCCCAAAAGAGAAACGCGGGCAGGATGTGCCCGCTCCGCTCCCAGAAAACCACTCAGTTTACTCTTCTGCCCGAATCGCCTGAATAATTCCCATCCGCTGATTTTCCAGATGTTCAAAAGACAGCTCCTGTGCCGCTTTCACGTCCCGTTCCTTAATCGCCCTGGTAATTTTCTCATGCTCTTTCACCAGACGGTTTCTGGACTCATCCTCTTTCAAATATTCTACACGATATCTGTAGATCTGCTCGCGAAGATTATTCAGAACCTGCATCAGTCTTTTATTATCAGCAGCTTCATAAATTACCTCATGGAAATTCACATCCGCCTCAGCCATCTTTACCAGGTCGCCTTCCGCCGTACTGGTCTGGAAAACCTCAGCCGCCTGCTCCAGCTTCCGGATATCCGCATCTGTCATATTAGCACAGGCCTTCTCAATGGCCATATTTTCCAGAGTGATCCTGACCTCCAGAACGTCATTCAGATCCTTCTCTGTAATATTGGCAACCTGGGCTCCACGTCTCGGGATCATCACAACCAGCCCTTCCAGTTCCAGCTTACGCATGGCCTCCCGGATAGGAGTTCTGCTCACCCCAAGCTTCTCCGCAAGGGCAATCTCCATAAGTCTTTCGCCCGGCTTCAGTTCTCCCTTCAGGATTGCCTGACGCAATGTGTTAAAAACGACCTCCCTAAGTGGAAGATACTCATCCATATGCACTGTAAAATCACTTGTCATTTGTATTTTCCTCCGCTAAAAAACATCTGTGGCAAAAACAGTCTTCGCAAGTCTGCTCTCCCTGAGAACAGCTGCTGCCCGATCCATTTTCTCCTTATCATCAAAAATGCCAAATACAGTAGGACCACTTCCGCTCATCATGGCCTTACGTGCTCCGTTGCTCTCCATCAGATCTTTGATTTCCTGGATCACAGGATATTTGCTGATAATTCCCGGTTCAAATACATTTCCCATTCTGGAAATCATTCCATCAAGATCACCATTTCTGACAGCTGTCACCATACCATCGATATCCGGATGAACCACAGCAGGATCGTCCAGTTTCAGGTTCTCATAAGCAGTCTTGGTTGAAACATTTACTCCTGGTTTTCCCACCAGAACATAGCAGTGAGGTACTCTGGGAAGTCTGGTCAGCTTCTCCCCGATTCCCTCTGCAAGAGCAGTTCCGCGCATCACACAATAAGGAACATCAGCTCCAACCTTCACAGCACGCTTCATCAGCTCTTCCTCAGAAAGTCCCAGTCCAAACAGGCGGTTCACTCCAACAAAAGCAGCTGCCGCATCAGAGCTTCCACCAGCCATGCCAGCTGCTACCGGGATAAACTTCTCCAGGTTCATGGTAAGCCCCTCTTTTATATCAAACTCATCCATTAACATTTTCGCCGCTTTATATACAAGATTCCGCTCGTCAGTAGGAACGTAAGGAATGTTTGTGGTAAGGACAATTCCCGGCTCCTTTTTTTTCTCAATTTCAAGCACGTCATACATCTGTATGGTCTGCATGATCATACGGACTTCGTGATATCCGTCATCTCGTTTTCCAACCACGTCAAGTCCCAGATTTATCTTTGCAAGTGCACGTAAACGCATAATTTCCTCCGCTTGTAGCTGCCGCTCACATAAAACCTCTGGCAGGCTCTATGGTCAGCAGTTTCTTTGTACTTTGTATACAATTTTATCAATGCTTTTATTGTAAAATATTTTTGTATTTTTTTCAATACATTTATGCGAGGAAATTTCTCATTCTATATATATCGTTACTGTCCACACCGTGACCAGAGCATGTTTGAAAAGGTTTTCTCCAATATATGCAGCAAACAGAAAGCAACCTTACCCTTCCACCTTCTTCACCAACAGCAGCGGCATTCCAGGCACAACTCTGTCCTCTTCCAGTTCATTCAGCTCACAGATTTCCTCCACTGTAGTATAAAATCTTTTCGCAATATCCCACATAGAATCCCCATTTTTCACCACATACACCGTGATTCCCGGCATTGCCTGGATTTTCTCCATATCAAGGGGACGCTCCTCCACTTTGCTTATGATCATCCGGTTTTCACACTGAAGTACCAGCACATTGAGACTGATCACAGCCTTCACTTCAATCTCATTGCTGTCGATCATAGACGTTGACAGCTGTTCCAGATCTGCCTGTAGAAAAAAGATACTGTCCTCATTGATCCCGTTTGCCTCAATTATATGGGAAAAAGGGATCATCCCATCAACGGAATAGAATGGCATTTCATCATTTCCTGTAATATACAGGATTTTCATAAATACAATTCCATCGGCCTGGATTCCATTTTCTACAATTTTCGTTTTCTCAACCTTTACACGTCCCTGGCTGTGACAGATCTGCAGGATTTTCCCCTGGCTTTCCTTCAGTTCAATACGGTCAGATACGCGGCATTTGGAGTCATTCCGTACCAGGAGGCTTTCCAGACACATCTCTTTTCCCTGAGGAATGCATTCTTTCAAAGGTGAGTACACATCCAGAATCAGGTCATGCTCTTCTTCGCGGTAAAGCTTCATGTCCAGTTCCAGCACCGTGTCTACACTCATTACCCGTTCTTCCCCATCTGAATCCGGTTTTACTTCAATGCTCTGATGCATAACGGAAAAACCAATATTTGGAATCATCTCTCCCATACAACCAGTACACTCCACTTCCGTATTAAACGGCAGCACATACTCTGCCCACTGAAGCGGATTTTCCTCATCTTCTCCCGAATAAAGGACAAAAACTGATAGTTCTCCTCTTGCTCTCACCACATTATCCTCTGGACGCAGATCCATTCCACGGACATCGATGGTATACCACAAGAGCTGTTCAATGTTCGGTTTATTGGACACCAAAGTCACTTCATCCTTAATCCGCATAGTGTCCTTTTTATGTACCATAAGACTCATTAAACGGACTTTCTTCCTTTTTACGGAAATTCCCTCCTCACTGATTTCTACCGGAAGCTGAATTCCTGCCATTTCATCTACCACTGCATAAAAGGTGACAATTGCTTTTATGTTTAGTTTTCGGGAATGAATCATGTGCACGCTGAGATCCTCAATCTCCCACTTCAGGCACATTTTATCCCCACTTGCAATCCCTTCCAGGTTCAATGTCTCATCAAAAGACAGTTTTGCCCCCAGACTGCTCACCTTCTGGTTTTCTTCCCCCACATAGAGAATATCCACATTCAAGTTTCCGCTGATAAATGCCTTGCCCTCGCTGAGACGCACTTCATCCATGGAAATGTCACCCTTGCTCTGGATCAGTCGTCCCACATCCGGCTTTGCATCTGGTACATTATAATCTGTATCAAAAGTTACCTGGCTGGCTGCACGGCTTTTTATCTGAAGCATCTGCACACTTTCTTTTCTTAATTCCACGATTTTCCACTCCTTTTTGGCAATCTACTATGTCAAATCTCAATAAATGTAACGGTTCAGCACCTTCACGGTAACCGCTTTGCGATGCACGGAAAGCAAACTTACATTGTATTAGAGCATGTTTAAAAAATGCTGCGCCCATCTTGCAGAAAGCCTTTTTCAAACACAATCTAGTTTTCACTCAAATATGACTGACTCCTTTCGATACTCCGTTTTCACTACAATATAAGGATAAGACGGAGGACTAAGTACCATCTTCTCATCGGATGGACCGATCAGCTGCGTCCGAAAAAATACTGCCTGGGAGGTGACGCCCAGTTCTTCCACGGAAATGCTGTAGCCACCACTCATCTGCTGCCCGTATCCTTTTATAAGAAACAGCTCCTTTTCACTTTGGTAGGTCAGCTGAAATTCATTCGCCTTTTTCTCCTGTATCAAAGCAGCCAGTTCCGCCGGCAAATCTTCATTTTTCACAATGGAATATTCCAAAGGTTTCCGCGGCTCCTCCTCAATGCGGATAAAATTGCATCCACTGACCAAAAGCAGTGACCACAAAATTACTCCCAGAAGAACTGCTTTTGTTTTTTTCATTCTGCCACCTCAGATGTCGCGTTGCTGTTCATCTGATGCTCAGTTTTTAAACACAGCAAACAGCAATCTCCATTTATTTTATTGTATGAGGGATAAAAAAGATTTATTGCAAGAATTTTTAAAATTTCATATAATAGACATAGATTATGTGTTGCTGTTCATGGTCTGAGCAGCAACGATTATGAAGCAGAAAGGAAAATCATATGATTCGTTTTATTTTATGCGTGATCGTAGTGGTTGGATTCCTAATTCTTTCCATTCCCATCCTTCTGGTAGAGTGGATCATTGGAAAATTCAATCCTATGGCGAAAGAAATCAGTTCTCTTCGGATTGTCCAGGCTGTTTTTCGGTTCATCCTGTGGGTGGCAGGTGTGAAGCTGACGGTTATCGGAGAAGAAAATGTGCCAACTGATGTGCCGGTTCTCTACATCGGAAATCATCGAAGCTTCTTCGATGTGCCGCTTACTTATCCCCGATGTCCAATCCGTACCGGCTACATAGCCAAGAAAGAAATGGAAAAGGTTCCTCTTCTTTCTACCTGGATGAAACGTCTTCACTGCCTGTTTCTTGACCGTAATGACCTGAAGCAGGGACTGAAAACCATTCTCACTGCTATTGAGAAAGTGAAATCTGGCATTTCCATCTGCATTTTTCCAGAGGGTACACGAAACAAAAATGAAGATGAACTGGACATGCTTCCATTCCATGAGGGAAGCTTCAAAATTGCCGCAAAGGCAAACTGTCCGATCATCCCGATGGCGATCAGCGGCTCCGCTGATATCTGGGAAAACCATTTTCCAAGAGTTAAGAAAACCCACGTTATCCTGGAGTATGGCACCCCCATCTACATAGACCAGCTGGAAAAAGAAGACAAAAAACACCTGGGTGCTTATACACAGAATATCATTCATGAAATGCTGGTAAAAAATAAAGCGCAGTTATAAACCAATGCAGGACAGACATTTAATCTGTCCTGCTTATTATTTTCAGCGCCTTCCTAAAAAATCATTCTTGCTTTTTTCCCAGCTGTTTTCTCCTTACTTCCTTCGGCGATTCCCCATAAGCTTCCTTAAATTTTCGCAAAAAACCTTTGTAATTGGTAATCCCGTTTTTATCCAGAAGAAATGTTATATTTTTATCTGTCTCCAGAAGATCTGTGTGGAAATGCTCCATGCGGATCTGATTTACATAAGCCAGGAAGGTCTGTCCTGTATATTTGCGAAAAAGACGACAGAAATGCTCTGGTGTAATGGACAAAAGCCCAGCAGCATCGGCAAGGGAAATTCTTTCCCCATAATGTTCCCGGACAAATTCCATGCACAGCTTCATCCGTTCCAAGTCTCGCAGAGTGCCGTGAGCTGTTTCTGTATCTTCCTCACTCCTGATTCCTTCTGTATAAAGAAAATAAAGTAAACGGTAAACAGCAGAAAGCACCAGAAGATGATAGCCTTCTTTTTTTTCTTCATAAAAGCCTGCAATTTTCCGAAATACGTCTCTCAACTGATCATACAGATCATCAGCCCGATTTGTAGACTTTCGATTCTCCCTCATCTCAACAAGTCCCTTTCCCTGCACATTCTCCAGTTGTTCTCCCTGAACACATGCGTCAGCTGATTTCGACCTTATAAACTCCTGAAATTTCAGTCCCTCCCACTTTGCAGAAATTCTTTCCAGATGAACCGGCGGGATCTGTAAAAGATAATACCTGGCATCCTCATGCGTATGGGTATAATGGATATCATTGGAATTTACCAGAAAAATATCCCCTTTTTTCAACTCATAACTCACATCATTAATAGATGCTGTAATCTCGCCGCCAAGCACATAAATAATTTCCAAATGCTCATGCCAGTGTGCTGGTAACAGTTCATCCCAGGTATTTACATATGTAAAATGAATTTGTCCCAAATGATCATCCAGCACGTTTTCATATTCCGCTCTCATAGTATGCCTCACCTTCTTTTTTCACTCAAATTTCCCGACTTCCATCCTCATCCAAAATACACAACACTTATATCACAGGTTTAAAATCAAAATACACCATCTATTCTTTATGATAATATATAATATTTCATCTGTAATATCAAGAAAGACCTATAAAAGAAGCAATAAACCATCTAGTACACCACCGCTTTTTCCAGTACAATAGCAACATCAAGACAACTACACGAAAAAAAATTTCTAATTATAAATTTATCTACAGGAGGACATCCCACAATGAACAAATGGACCAGAGTTAAATTCCAGCCAAACCTTCCCCTTAGGGAAAGCGGCCGTGTTACCGCAAGCAAAGAACATATCCTTCTTTCCAAAGAAGCCGCCAAAGAAGGTATGGTTCTTCTAAAAAATGAGAAAAACCTGCTTCCTCTTACTGAGGGCACACGCATCGCCCTTTTTGGCAAGGGCAGCTTCGACTATGTAAAAGGCGGCGGCGGAAGCGGTGATGTTATGGTTTCTTATGTACACAACCTTTACGATGGGCTGAAAATGCAGGAAAACGCCGTTCAGATCTACGAACCGTTATCCGATTTTTACCGCACCGATATCCGACATCAGTATGAAAAAGGTGCCGCACCAGGAATGACGGTAGAGCCAGAGCTTTCCCAGGAGCTTGCTGACGGCGCAAAAGCATTTGCTGACGTTGCAGTTGTTGTGATCAGCCGTTTCTCCGGCGAGGGCTGGGACCGTTCCAGCATTGAATGCAACAACGAATTTAATCCATGGGATACAGAAACCACCATGCCGAAAATTTCCGGCGAAGTTTTCCCAGATGGCGACTTCTATCTCACTACCAGGGAGAAAGCAATGCTTTCCATGGTAAAAGAGCGCTTTGATGATATCGTAGTCGTTCTCAATATCGGCGGAATCATGGACCTTTCCTGGGTAAAAAATGATGACCGGATTTCCTCCGCTCTTCTTGGATGGCAGGGTGGCATGGAAGGCGGGCTTGCCATGGCGGAGCTTCTCACCGGCAAAGGGAATCCATCCGGTAAGCTGGCTGACACTTTTGCTGCAGACGTAAATGATTATCCATCCACTGCTAACTTCCATGAGTCTTTTGATTATGTAAACTATACAGAAGATATTTATGTAGGCTACCGTTATTTTGAAACCCTTCCAGGAGCACAGGAAAAAGTAATCTATCCATTTGGATACGGACTTTCCTACACCACCTTTTGCCTGAACACCACCGCTATGTGGGAAACAGAGGATCAGATTTTCGCTGAAGTTCAGGTGACCAACACCGGTAACCTGGCTGGAAAAGAAGTTGTCCAGATTTATTTCGAAGCTCCACAGGGACTTCTGAAGAAACCAGCCCGCCAGCTTGCTGCTTTTGCAAAAACCCGTCTTCTTCAGCCAGGTGAGACACAGCAGATCCGCCTTTCCTTTGCAAAGGCTGACATGGCTTCCTACGATGACCTTGGAAAAATCAAGAAATCCGCATATATTCTGGAAAAAGGTACTTATAAGTTCTATATTGGAACTTCTGTGCGCGACACTAAGGAGAGCCTCCTGACAATGGAACTGTATGAAAATATGATCACAAAGCAGCTGACAGCTCATCTTGTTCCAACCAGCCTGAAAGAGCGTATGCTCTCTGACGGCAGTTTTGAGGAGCTTCCACAGTCTGCATGCAATGACATGAACGAATGCGTATTTGAGAAAATGGAGCCGGGCACTGAGGAAGGTATTACCCCTGCAGTCCGCTGCTGTACACGTGGCACACTTTTCGACAACTTTGGCAGAAAACAGTTTATTGATGTAGCAGAAGGCAGGCTTTCCCTGGATGATTTTATGGAACAGTTAAGCGATGACGATCTGATTCATCTTCTTGGAGGACAGCCAAACGTAGGTGTTTCCAATACCTTCGGCTTTGGAAATCTTCCGGATTATGGTGTTCCATCCATTATGACAGCAGACGGTCCTGCCGGTCTTCGTATCAGCGGGGAATGCAGCATGAACACAACAGCATGGCCTTGTGCAACCCTTCTTGCCTGCACCTGGAATCCGGCTCTTGTTCAGCAGGTTGGACAGGCTGGCGCCGAAGAAGTGAAGGAGAACAATCTTGCTGTATGGCTTACCCCTGCAGTAAATATCCACAGAAATCCTCTTTGCGGAAGAAACTTCGAGTACTATTCCGAGGATCCGCTGATTGCCGGAAAAATGGGCGCAGCTATGGTAAAAGGTATCCAGTCCCAGCACATTGCAGCTTCTGTAAAGCATTTCGCAGCAAATAACAAAGAGACCAACAGAAAGCACAGCGATTCCCGTGTTTCCGAGCGTGCACTTCGCGAGATCTATCTGAAAGGTTTCGAGATCATTGTAAAAGAAGCACAGCCATGGACGATCATGTCCTCCTACAATGCAATCAATGGTCACCGCGCTTCTGAGAACCGTGAGCTTCTGGAAGATGTTCTCCGCGGCGAGTGGGGCTTCAAGGGAATGGTCACCACTGACTGGTGGACAAGAGCAGAGCATTACAAAGAAATCAAGGCCGGAAATGACGTAAAAATGGGAACTGGTTTCCCAGAACGTGTGAAAAAGGCCATGGAAATGGGACAGCTTGGCCGCCCGGAATTAGAGCACTGTGCAAGACGGGTGCTGGAACTGATTCTGAAGATTGACTGAAATTGAATTTTAGTTATAAAGAAACCCATGGCAATTTTATTTCTGTTGCCATGGGCTTCTTATTTAGGCTCTGGAGCGTGTTTGAAAATACAATCCGAATTATTAGTATTATGTTTTATACATTTTATTTTCTCTCTGACGGATACCTATGCAGCCAGGGCACCGACGAGGTAATCTTATGGAAATTTTCTCTTACAATTTCCTTCTTTTTCCCATTTTCCCCAAGAATCAACAGGCGATCTGCCATAGCCAGGGAATCCGATAAATTCAAAGATAAGATCACCACCGAAATCCCCTTATCCAGGAACTTTTCCAACATACTCCAGATAAACATCCTGTGAGCAAGATCAGCGCCGCAGAAAGGCTGAATACAAAACAGAATCTCCGGTTTCTGCAAAAATACTCTTGTATACACCAGCTGATACTTCTGCTTTTCACTCAGTTCCTCCACCGGCATTTCAAAAACATCTGTCCCTAATATGGGACTGTATTCATTCCGAATACTTTTCTGAAGACGTTTGTTGTGCCAGATTGAAGTAACTTTTTCTGCCAGACAAATACAGAGATTATTCATATAATCCAGTTTCGGAAAAATCATGGTTTTTGTAGTACGTTCCTGGATTACTGCAATCCTGCCATTTCCCGGAATCTCTGTCTGCTTCCCATTCAACAGGATTTCTCCACTTTCCGGTAAAATATCTCCGGTCAGAATCTTCCGTAGCTCCTCCATTCCCCTGGCATCCATAATCTGTACGGCCAGGCATTCTCCTTTATGCACATCAAAGGAAAAATTGCAGGCTGCATCCTCTCCGTAGCCCTTCCATTGAAAAACAACCGGTGCAGCCTGCTGCCCTTCCCTTTTTTCCGTATGATAACGGACCATGTCGTTATATTCCGTCATGTAAGTTACGGGCGGATCATTGAACAGCTCCTCTCTTTCCAGAATCTTCTGGATTCTTCCATTGGTAAACAGCGCACATCTGTCACAGATACTGGAAATCTCTTCCAGATGAGAACAGATATAAAGAAAAGAAAACCCTTTTTTCACATAACGACGGATAATTCCATGGAGCTTTTTCAACTCATCATCACTGACAAGGGCTCCAACTTCGTCCAGCACGATCAGATGATATCCCATAATCACAGCCCGGAGCAATTCTACAATGATCCGTTCAAAAGTAGAAAGCTTCTCCACATCTTTATTAAGGGGAATGTCCATTCCGATATCTTCTAAAAAAGGTTCCATCTGCCGGTTCAGGATCTTTGTGCGGATCACCCACTGGCGAAAGCCCGGACGCAGGACAAAAATATTATCTGCAATGTTCAGATTTCCTGCCAGAGAACTTTTCTCCTGGATAATGCTGATCCTGTTTGCTGCCTTGTAATTCTCTTTCCAGGTGTTTACCTTTTCCCCTCCATAATAAATATAACCGTCATAGAGGGGAAGATTCCGTTCCAGAAGCTTCAGAAGAGCTGTTTTTCCATGACTGTTAACAGGCATAAATCCCATAATCTCTCCCTGAAAAATCTGAAGATTGAAGTCCTCCAGCTTCACAACCTCATCCTCTTTATACGTCACACGCTCCATTCTGAGAACTTCGTTTCTCATACCAACACGCTCCTGTTTTTCACCTGTCTGTCGTCAGTAAGTATAGGGATGGTGATCTCCACATCTGTTCCTTCTCCTGGTACAGAATAAACATGCATGCCATATTCATCCCCAAAGATCAAATGGATTCTGTTATTCACATTCACCAGAGCAATTCCGCCCTGTTTTTCTTCATTGTCGTGAATGGCCTTGGTTGACTTGCCCAGCTTCTGGTTCAGCTTTGCTAAAGTCATCTCGTCCATTCCCACCCCATCGTCTGAAATACGGATGAGCAGGCGATCCTTTGTACACTGAAAACGGATATAAAGATTTCCACCGCCAACCTTCAGCTCCACGCCATGGATAATGCTGTTTTCCAGAATCGGCTGCAACGTCAGTTTGGGGATTCTGCAGTTCATGATCTTTTCATACTCTGCAATATCATAATCAATATGAAGCTGCAGCCGGTCCCCGAAACGATATTTCTGAATTCCAAAATAAGTCTCACAGTTATCCAGTTCTTCCTCCACAGAAACCAGATTCTCCACCTTGGTAATGGTGTAACGGAAAAATCTTGCCAGGGCTTCTGTCATATCTGCAACGCTGTCCAGACCTGCAATAATAGCTTCTCCACGGATGCTTTCCAGTGTATTGTAAAGAAAGTGGGGATTGATCTGATTCTGCAAAGCCAGGTACTGAGCCTGTCTTTTGTTCAGATCCATATACTGGGGAGAACGCACAATGCGGTCTACCATTTTCATCTGCTTCTGGATGCTTGGAGTCAGGTTCAAGAGTTCCATATCTTCTTTTTCGGAAAAAATATAACCATCCAGAAAACGATCCGTCATTTTTTCACAGCGCATGTAAGGGCGGTGAATCCACAGCCAGAATACAATCGGAAACAAAATTGCAAATATTGTTATAATTATGGCCATCCACCAGGGTGTTTCGCCTTTATATGCCAATAACAGCTGAATTACCGCCAGAATAATAAAACTCCCGAAGACTACCGTTCCCAGGACAAGAGCCCGGTTGGATATGTATTTCAGTTTTTCTTTAAATTTCATTTTTGATTTATCCATACAATTTTCTATATGTAGAGGGTTTCACCCCTGCCGCTTTCTCAAAGGTATGTGTGAAATGTTTCGGATCGTTATATCCTACCCTCCTGCAGATTTCTGTTACTGGAAGATTGGATTCCCGAAGGAGTAGCTTGGCCTGTTCCATTCTCACGTTGATCAGATATTTTGCAAAACCTTCTCCTTCTGTCTTCTTGAATAAGGCACTGAAATAAGCAGTGCTAAGTCCCACTATCTCGCTGACTTCCTCTAAAGTCAGCGGATCACTGAAATGGTTCTGGATATATTCCTTTGCCTTGCGAACCGGGCGGATAGTATCAGTTTCATAGCGTTCAGCCTGCTCCTGGATATATTTTTTCTGGAAATCCCCAAGACAGGAAAAAATTTCCTCTATTTTTCCACATTTATCACACTGTTTACGGAATTCCTCCACAGTAGCAGTACGCTCTGGAATCCGAATACTTGCCGCAAAAATATCAGCTGCTGCATACACCAGTTCAAAAATCTCGCTGCCACGAATTTCTTTCGCCTTATTTACCGTATCCTGCAAATCCTCTACTGCTTCTGCTGCATTCTGAATGCTGGAAATTTCTACGGCATGAGTAATCTCACGAAGATACTTTTTCAGCAACTCGCTCTCCTGGATTTCTGAAGCTTTTCCCAGACAGTCAAGAACCCGTCCGTCCCCTTTTACCAGCCTTTCCTGGATCAGTTTTCGGGCTTCCTGCATAGAGTCAGCCAAATGCTCTGCCTCTTTGTATGCAGCTCCAACTGCCATGGAAAAGCTTACATGCTGAAACATATTTTTCTGGATTTCCATCTGGGTAAGGCTGCTCTTCATGCTCCGGCGGATGGATTCCTTCTCACTTTCCGGATAGTTAAGAATACCGTAGCAATAGTCATCACGAATCAGAAGAACTAATTCGCGGCTGTCTTTTTTCAGATTTCGTTCCAGGACCTCACGTACTTTTTCCATAAGGATTTCACTGGAAGTGGAGCTGATCTCTCGTGCGCCAGCCAGACCTGTTGTTCCATCCATTCTGCCGCCAGAAATGATCTTTCTTCCATAATCCACTTTTACACAAAACGCCTGGTACACTCCCTGTCTTGCTTTCAGATGATAAATGCTCGTCAATGTGTCCTGTGAAACCGGCATATCCGGCTGATCCAGCAGCCGGTCGATCAGATTTGCCCGTAAATGGTCATCATCCCTTTTCGCCTTATTTACAAGCTCCTGATGATTCAGTTCCGACTCCTTGCGCTCCCCGATCTTTTTCTGCAATTTCTGCAGGGTAGCAGTCAGTTCCCCCTTGTTTACCGGCTTCAGAAGATAATGTCCCACACCGTAACTGATAGCCTGCTGTGCATACTCGAAATGGGCGTAACCGCTGATTATGATTACTTCCAGAGCGGAATCCAGCTCCTTCACCCTTTTTACCAGCTCCAGGCCACTGCAGCCTGGCATGCGGATATCTGTGATCAGAATATCCGGCTGTGTCTGCCGTACCATTTCGCAGGCTTCCTCTCCGTTGTGGGCGATTCCCACCACCTTCATTCCCATAGAATCCCAGTCGATCAGTGCCTGGATCAGCTGGCAGATCCGCACCTCATCATCTGCAATTACTACCTTTAAAATCTCCATGTTCTCCGTCCCCATTACATGATTACTGTGAAGAAATTTCCCCATTTTTTTAGAAACTCTCTCCACTTTTTCTTACTTCTAATAATAATCCATTTCAGCATTTTAAGCAAGAAAACCGCCGGAAAAACCGACGGTTTCTTGCTCCTTATAATTACTGCCCCAGCCGTCATCATATCCATGACGTTCCATGAACAATATTCCTTTTATTTCAGATTATTTATCAGAATCCTTTGTGATCACAGATACACCTGTATCTGTAACTTCTCCGCCGAGTTCCTCGCCGTTGATTGCTTTTACAGCTGCTTTTACGCCTTCAGATCCCATAACATCTGGGTTCTGAGCCATTGTGCAAAGAAGATATCCGTCGTCGATCAGGTTCAGAATCGCGTCAGATTTATCAAAACCAACACCGATGATGTCAGCGTTTCCAGCTGCTTTGATGGCATTTCCGGCACCAGTTGTGGAGCCTTCATTACATCCGAAGATACCAACAACACCCTGTGTAATGTAGTTCTCTGCGATACTCTGGGATTTTGCAGCATCACCTTCGCCGTACTGGGTTTCCATGATCTCGAAGTCTGTGCCGTCAAATGCTGCGCGGAAGCCTTCCTCACGGTTTACGCAGGAATCAGTAGCTGCGTTTACATTAATGATACCGATTTTACCAGATGTAATACCAGCATCCTCAAGCGCCTTCTTCATCTCTTCTCCTGCTGTTGTTCCAGCTGCCTCATTGTCTGTGGAGAAAGTAGCTTCTGCCTCTACATTTGCAGGGGAATCAACATATACGATCTTAATTCCCTGATCTTTTGCTTCCTGAAGTGCGGAAGAAATAGCGTCTGGTCCGTTTGCAGCAACCATGATTGCATCATAACCGCCTGCTACTGCATTGTTTACACACTCGATCTGCTGAGCGTCATCTTTTGTATTCGGGGACATGAAGTCAACTGTTACACCAAGCTCTTTTGCTTCTTCCTGAGCGCCTTCGTTCAGGGTGATCCAGTGCTGGTCGATAGAGTCCATTGTGATCAGCGCAATTTTCTCATCGCCTGTAGCCTTAACATCATCTGATGCATAAACAGTAGCTGCTCCAAGGGAAGCGATCATAGATACTGCACATACCATAGCTAAAAGTTTTCTTTTCATTGTAAAAATCCTCCTAAAAATTATTTTTTATAACTACCCGCCTTCTCCATTTGCGGTTTAGTTTCATGAAATTATTTTACATCTCCCATATTCAGTTGTCGATTTCATTTTCCTGTGAAAAATACTGTTTTCTTGCGGTTATTTTTTTCTGTGTTTGCCAAACTGTCCGTTTCTTACAACTACATCCAGCAATACGGCTGCAACTACGATCACGCCGATTACAACTCGCTGGATACCAACTTGTGCACCGATCATGTTCAGACCATTTTCCAGAGTCTGCCAGACAGCTGCACCTGCGAAGGTTCCAAGAAGGATTCCAGTTCCTCCAAGTGGGGAAACGCCACCGATTACGCCGGCTGCTACGCCATACATCTCGTACATGTTTCCAGCTTCCATATTTCCCATACCAGCCTGTGCGCAAAGGATAAGACCAACTACACAGGAGCATACGGAGCTTACCAGATAAGTCTTTACTGTGGTGGAAACTACGTTTACACCAGAAAGCTTTGCCGCGTCCACGTTAGAACCGATTGCGTAAATATGACGGCCTGTACGTGTCTTGGATAAGATAAAGAAAAATATAACAAAAATAACAAGTGCGATCCAGAATGTATTATAAATGCCAAGTGTTTTACCGTAATAAAAACAATTTTGGAATGCATCAGCCGTTTCTTTTCCAACACCTGTTGCAATGGCATCTGTATTTCTGTTTCCGTTTACCATGTAGGCAATTCCTCGTGCTACGAACATGGTTCCCAGAGTTGCAATAAATGGAGGGAGTTTAAATTTTCCAACCAGATATCCATTTACCACACCAACTACCAGACAGGCAATAAGTGCGATCACAATTGCAAGGAATGGTACCATTCCTGTTGTCATTAAGGTAGCTGCGATCATGGCGCTCATTCCGACCATGGATCCGATTGACAGGTCAATGTTTCCAGTGATCAGTACGTAACTTTGTGCAATACCGATCAACAGGTACTTGGACATGGAACGCAGCAGGTTCAACATATTCTGTCCTGAAAAAACCGCCGGGTTAATGATACCAAATGCGATATAAATAATGATCAGCCCCACGAATGCGGTAAGTGCTGCCCCCATTCCCCTGATTCCCAATAATTTCTTTAAAGGGCGTTGCTGTTTACTATTCATTTTTACTTCCTCCCTCAGTTTCCTTAATACTCTTGTTTTCAAAGGATGTTGCCATTGTAAGGATCTCGTCCTGGGTGGCTTCCCTTGCTGAAACCTCACCGGTGATACGTCCGTCACACATTACGATGATACGGTCTGCAATTCCCATGACCTCCGGCATTTCAGAGGATACAAACATAACTGCAATTCCCTGTTTTTTCAGCTCATTCATCAGATTGTAAATTTCTACCTTTGCGCCAACATCAATTCCTCTTGTGGGCTCATCAAAGATAACAACCCTTGAATCTCTTGCGAGCCATTTTCCAACAACTACTTTCTGCTGGTTTCCACCAGAAAGATTGCCGGAATCAATTTCCACATTCGGTGTTTTAATCTGGAGATCCTTCACTGCTTTTTCGCAAAGAGCATCTTCTTTTCCTGAGTTTATCACACCCATCTTATTGCATACAAGGTCAAGATTTGGCAGTGCCAGGTTCTGACGGATGCTCAGTTTCGTACAGAGACCGTCTTTTTTACGATCCTCAGGAGCAAGCACAACACCGTTTCGAATGGCATCCATTGGACAGTTGACTTCGATTTTTTTACCATCCACATAAAACTCTCCGCTGTCTTTCGGATCAACACCGAAGATGGCTCTTGTAGTCTCCGTTCTTCCGGCTCCCATCAGTCCCGCAAATCCTACGATCTCGCCTTCATATAAAGAGAAGTTGATATCTCGGACCATTTTTCCGGCATTGAGATTTTTCACTTCAAAAATCTTCTTGCCTTTCCTGCATTCCACTCTCGGGAATTTTTCTTTGATTTCACGGCCTACCATATTTTTGATAATGTAGTCCATGTCCATGTCTTTGAAATTACCGTCTGTTATGTATTGTCCATCTCGCATGATGGTAACTCTGTCCACGATATGGGACAGTTCTTCCAGTCTGTGTGAAATGTATACGATTCCTCTTCCTTCGTCCCTCAGCTTTCGGATGATACGGAAAAGATCATCAATTTCTTTTGCTGTCAGAGAGGATGTAGGCTCGTCCATGATCAGGATCCTTGCATCGATGGAAAGTGCTTTTGCAATTTCAACCATCTGCTGTTTGGATACTGGCAGATCTCCTACGATCTGATCCGGACTGATGTCGATTCGAAGATCGTCCAGAACCCTCTTGGCTTCTTTCCGCATCTTCGCATTATTTAAGGATAAACCACCTTTTACTTCTCTTCCAAGGAACATGTTCTCCGTTACTGTTAAGTGCCTGCACATGTTCAATTCCTGATGGATAATGGCTACTCCTGCTTCCTGGGCCTGCTTTGGTGTTAGGTCGTCATAGGATTTTCCGAAGATTTCCATCGTTCCTTCGTCTCTGGTATATACACCGCTGAGGATTTTCATCAGGGTCGATTTTCCGGCTCCATTTTCTCCCAGCAGCGCCATGACTTCTCCAGAACGCAGCTCAAATTTTACATGATCCAGAGCCTTAACACCCGGGAAACTTTTGCTGATATTGTTCATGGAGACAATGACCTCATTCATTCCATTCCCTCCTCATTTATTTGTTTTTGCTTTCCTTTGTTGATATTATCTTAACTCATACGATGGGGTTGGGATAGAGGGGGAGAGTTTGGGTTTATAGGGGTTTTTTTAATGTATGAAGTGTATGTGTGTAAAAAACAGGATCCTGTTTTCATGCAGGATCCTGTTTTTTGTGAATATGAATATGTGTAATACCTCCGATTATTTTCGGATGGAATCAACCAGTTTTCGTGCTTCTGCTGTCAGGTCTCTGATCTTGTCAAATTCTCCGTTTTTTACAAGCTCTCCTTTTACCATCCAGCTTCCGCCGCAGCATATAATTTTGTCGAAAGAAAGATAATCTTCCAGATTTTTTGCATTGATACCGCCAGTGGGCATAAACTTAATTCCCACATAAGGTGCGGCCATAGCCTTGATCATGGCAACTCCGCCTGCCGGTTCTGCAGGGAAAAATTTTACAACCTTAAGGCCTCTTTTTATTGCCTGTGCGACCTCAGACGGTGTGATGCAGCCTGGAAAAACAGGAATTTCTTTTTCCAGACAGTAGTCTACGATCTCTGAATCAAATCCAGGGCTTACAATGAACTTCGCACCGGCTGCAACAGCTGCATCTACCTGCTCTCTGGTAAGAACAGTTCCTGCTCCTACAAGCATCTCCGGAAATTGTTCTGTCATCAGACGGATTGATTCTTCTGCTGCCTCTGTACGGAAAGTTACCTCTGCACATGGAAGTCCACCTTCAACAAGTGCCTTGGCAAGGGGTACTGCATCTTTTGTATCTTCCAGTACAACTACCGGAACAACACCAAGCTTCTGAAACTTTTCTGCTATATCCATCATTTGAATTTCCTTTCGTTATCTTTTTATATCAAAATTCATTTCCATTACATGTCTGATCAGAGAAACATCATCTGTAATATTTCCGTCACCATGAATGGTATGCTTCACTGCACTGGCTGCAACACCAAAGTTCACAATATCCTCCGGTGTATATTCATTCATCAGGGCATAAATAATACCGCTTACGAATGCATCTCCACCTCCAACACGGTCAAGAATATGGAAGGTAAGCCGTTTGCTTTCATAAATTTTTCCGTTTAACCAGAGATAAGCCATAAGGCTGTTCTCGCTGCAGCTGTGTGCAAAACGCACATGTCTTGCAATGCATTTGATATTCGGATATCTCTCTACAAAAGCCTTGAAGACTTTTTCCTGCTGTTCACGGTCCGGCTGGAATGGAACACCATCCTTTACATCACCTGCGGTATGATCTTCTTCATTTTTCCAGATGTGGTAAGGCTCGATTCCAAAAAGAACATCTACGTATGGAAGACAGAGGGTACAGAAATCTCTTGCTTCCTCCCAGCTCCACAATGTACTTCTGAAATTTCCGTCAAAGCTGACTGTCATACCATTCTCTTTTGCTGTTTTCAGGCAGGTCAGGATCAGTTCACTGCAGCTTTTTCCAAGTGCAGGAGTGATACCGCTCAGATGAAGCCAGGTGTAACCTTCCAGAAGTTTCTTCACATCTGTTTTACTGAAGTCATATTCTGAAAAGGCACTGTGCTTTCTGTCATACACCACTTTACTTGGGCGGATTCCGTAACCCGTCTCCAGATAATAGGTTCCAAGCCGATGTGTCGGTGTCTCTTCTTCTGTTGAATAAACTACGCTGTCGCAATTTACGTCATTGCTTCGCAGCATACGTACAGCACTTTTTCCAAGACTGTTTCCCGGAACTACTGTAAAGAATGAGGCATCTACTCCAAGATTTGCAAGGGAGAGGGCCACATTGGCCTCACTTCCCCCATATCTTGCCTCAAAAGATGTTGCTGTTCTGATTTTTTCATAATCCGGCGGAGTCAGGCGAAGCATGATCTCGCCGATGGTAATAAATTTATGCTTCATAATCAATACTCCAGATAAGCTCCCTTCATTGGACTTGCAGCATGCTGGCTGAAAAGTCTCAGGACACCTTTTTTGTATTTCATTTCACGTGGTTTCCAGTTTTTACGTCTTTGGGCAAGAATCTGATCGATTTCTTCCATAGACTTGCGTTCTCCTGCGATTCCGATGATGTTCAGTTTTCTTTCCATAACATCGATTTCGATAAGGTCTCCTTCTTCCACAAGAGCGATCGGTCCTCCATCAACAGCCTCCGGACTGCAGTGTCCGATAACCGGGCCGGTAGATGCTCCTGAGAAACGTCCGTCTGTGATCAGGGCAATGCTCTTTCCAAGTTCCTTATCACTGCTGATTGCCTCAGAAGTGTAGAACATTTCCGGCATTCCGCTTCCCTTTGGACCCTCGTAACGGATGAAAACTGCATCACCCTTCTGAACCTTATGCTTCAGAACTGCATCCAGACATTCTTCCTCGCTGTCAAATGGTCTTGCGCGGAGAACAGATTTAAACATTTCCTTCGGGCATGCAGTGTGTTTGATCACTGCGCCTTCCGGAGCAAGATTTCCACGGAGAACTGCAATACTTCCATCTGTTCCGATTGCTTTGTCATATGGACGGATGATGTCTTCCTTCGTAACATTTACGTTGTAACGTTTGTTAAATTCCTGAAGCCATTTATCACATTTTTCATAGAATCCGTTGTTCTTCAGTTCTTCCAGGTTTTCTCCTAATGTCTTTCCTGTAACAGTCATGACATCCAGGTGAAGATGCTCTTTGATCTCTTCCATGATTGCCGGTACACCACCTGCATAGTAGAAGCACTCTGCTGGCCAGCGGCCTGCCGGACGTACATCCAGAAGATATCTTGCATTTCTGTGCAGCTTATCAAAGGTATCACCTGTGATCTCAATGCCAAACTCATGGGCAATTGCCGGAAGATGAAGGAGACAGTTGGTGCTTCCTGAAATTGCAGCATGGACAAGAATCGCATTCTCAAAGCTGTCCATAGTCACAATGTCGGAAGGGCGCATATTTTCCATCTGGGCAATTCTCACTGCCTGTCTTCCAGCTTCTCTTGCAAAATCAAGAAGGTCAGGGCTGGTTGCAGGCATCAGGGCTGTGCCTGGAAGTGCAAGTCCTAGTGCCTCTGCCATAATCTGCATGGTAGAGGCAGTTCCGATAAAGGAACATGCGCCACAGCTTGGACACGCATTGCATTTTGCCCAGTCAAGTTTTTCTTCATTGATCTCTCCACGCTCATATTTTGCGCTATACATTCCAAGCTGCTCCAGTGTCAGCATTTCCGGTCCGGCATTCATGGTTCCACCTGGAACAAATACGGAAGGAATGTTTACTCTGGCAAGTCCCATCAGATTCCCTGGAACACCTTTGTCACAGCTTGAAAGGTATACACCTGCGTCAAAAGGAGTAGCATTTGCATGGATCTCGATCATATTGGCAATCATCTCACGGCTGGCCAGACTGTAGTTGATTCCATCTGTTCCCTGGCTTTCACCGTCGCAGATATCGGTACAGTTATAACGTGCTCCGAAACCGCCTTCTTCTGCGATTCCTTTGCGGACTTCTTCTACAAGGATATTCAAATGTCCGCTTCCCGGATGGCTGTCACCATAGGTGCTTTCAACCATAACCTGGACTTTTCCAAGATCTTCTTTTGTCCATCCTGTTCCAATACGCAGCGGATCAAGCTCCGGTGCAAGTTTTCTCATTTCCTGACTTTTTAACTGCATGATTTTTTCCTCCATTTTTTATTCTCTGATAAGCTTTAAACTTTCCAGTGTTTTCCTGAGTTTCTCTTCGTCCTCTTCTTCTGCTCCAAGTTCTACATCATCAAATGTGGGAAGACTGAACACCCCCAGCATTGATTTCGCATCTACAATATATCTTCCACAGATCAGATCTACATTTTTCTCACATCCTGATGCAGCCTGCACCAGATGCTTGGCATCACACATATCTCTTAAATAAACCGGTATCTTTATCATTGCGTCCTGCCTCCTATGCAAAGATTGAAACAATAAAGCTTACAATAAGTGCCGTAACACCGATCAGTGTCTCCATGATCGTCCAGGATTTCAGGGTTGTCTTTTCGTCGATCTCAAGGAATGAGGTTACCAGCCAGAAGCCTGCATCATTCACATGGCTCAGTGCAGTTGCGCCGCCACAGATTGCACAGCACATAGCAGCTCTGTAAAGCATGCTGGTACCCATTACAGCCGGCATGGTTGCCATAATTCCGGATGCCATTGTCATCGCTACAATTGAACTTCCTACAGAAGCTCTGACCAGAAGTGCAATGAGAAATGCGATCAGGATCAATGGAAGCCCACTCTTCTCCAGCACCGGTCCAATAATGTTTCCAAGGCCGGAATCCTGAAGCATCCATCGGATCACTCCGCCGCTGGCAATTACCAGAAGGATCATGCCTACCGGTCTGAGTGAATGATCCAGGATTTTCTTTAACTGCGCCCCGGTAAATCCTCGTTTGATTCCCAGGAAGTACATAGATGCCAATGTCGCAATGGTCAGTGCAAGGAATGGTTTTCCTATGAATCCCAGAACATCCTTTACTCCTTCTGGAAGCGGCATATACTTGGATAATGTGCTGAGAAGGATCAGAACAAGCGGAATCAGGATCACACCTAATACCAGGCCAAAAGGCGGAAGGTCTTTTCCATCATCTTTAATCTCTTCCACATTTGCCGGAAGCTCTGTATGAATCTTGTTACCAATGAAGCTTCCCCAGAAGATTCCGGAAACCATCATACAGATCAGTGCGGTTGGAACTCCTACCATGATCATGGTTCCCAGGTTCACGCCAAGGGCATTTGCCACAAGTACCGAGCCTGCTGAAGGTGGAACAAAAGCATATCCACTGGCCAGACCGGAAAGAAGGGGAATCGCATAATACAGGGTGGATTTTCTGGTCTGTTTCGCAACACTGAATACCAATGGGATCAGTACCACAACACCAGCTTCAAAAAATACGGTGGTACCAATTACAAGTCCTGTAAGTCCAAGTGCCCATCCGGCTTTTTTTTGACCAAATTTACCGATCAATGTCTCTGCTATTCTCTGGGCTCCTCCGCTTACCTCCAAAATTCCGCCAAACATGGATCCTAATCCTACCAGAAGCGCAATTCCCTGTAGTGTCTTTCCAACACCTTTCTCTACTGTGTCCGAAATCATCGTAAGCGGCATTCCTGCTCCCGCTCCAATGATGATTGCGGAAATCATCATTGACAGAACCGGATGAAGCTTAAATTTGATGATCAGTACCAGCAGAACCACAATTCCCACCGCCGCCGCGATCATCAGTCTCATTGGATCCGCCGCAAAAGTTGTTTCTTCCATTTTTTCCTTTTACCTCCTTGATTCATCTGATGTTTTACAATCTTCCTATGAATTCATCTGACCTTTTTGGTGGTTTTTATGTCATTTTTCCTTTAGTTGCTGTTTTTTTCTTTGAATTCATCCGATGTATTTATAATATAATCTATTCGTCAAAAACGCAATACGGAATTTTATCTAAAATTGTGTATCTTTTTTTGTGCAATTTAGCGTTTTGACATTGGATTTAAAAAACATTATCATAGAAAATAAGAATTATTACATTAGAAGCGGAGTAAATCATATGATGAATTTGTTATCAGAAGAAAAAAGTCTTCCACAAAAAATATCAGAGGATATTATTGCATTTATTTTAGAAGAAAACTTACAGCCAGGAGATAAATTACCGAATGAAACCATTCTTTCTGAGCGTCTGAATGCAGGAAGAAGTTCTGTCCGGGAAGCCATGAAGCTTCTCGCATCCCGAAATATTGTTACGATCCGCCAGGGCTCTGGTACCTATATTGCCTCTTCTCCCGGAATGGTGGATGACCCACTAGGCTTTACCTTTATCGGCAATAAGCAAAAGCTGATCAATGACCTTCTGGAAGTGCGCTTTCTCCTTGAGCCCCCTATTGCTGCAATGGCAGCTACACGCGCCGATAAAAAAGACATAAAAAAAATCACCGCACTTTGCGATGAAGTTGAAGAATTATTAAGAAAGCACGAGGACCATACACAAAAGGATATAGAGTTTCATGCAGCTATTGCTTTAAGCAGCAAAAATGTTGTAGTTCCAAGACTGGTTCCTGTGATCAACAGCTCGATTCCTCTGTTTGTAGAGACCACCAGAGGTACACTGCTGGAAGAAACCATCGAGACCCACCGTGAGATTGCGGATGCCATTGCCGCTCATGAACCACTCCGCGCACAGGATGCTATGTATCTGCATCTGGTTTATAACCGTAAGCGGATTCAGATGAAAAAAAAAGGCTCTGAATAAATGCTATATTTTTGTTGTTTTTATAACAATATTAACATTTTTATATTATGTGAAATCCATAAAAAGGGTATCATAAGATTCGGAACTTATACCATGTCTCTTATGATACCCTATGACTTTTTTATAAAATTATGTATCAGTTTAATGAAGTCTTAAAAATTTCCTTTTTGCGACTTATTTCTTCAGCCCGGTAGTCACCTTACAATTTGTAACCTTCAGGCTTCCCTCAGAAGCAAACAGTGATAAGCTTTCCCCTGGTCTCTTGTATGCGCGTGCATTCAAAGCCACACCATCCACATAAATGGTAGCAATTGTATCATCCACGATCATACGAATGTTATATTTCTTTCCCGGAATCAGATCAATTGGTCTTTCCAGTCCGATGTTCTGATTTGCAGGCCATGGCCAGTTCGGTTTCTTCTCGAATACATAACGGTTCTCTGTAGTATTAAATACAAACTGATAAGATTCTGCTTTATCCTCGTCCTCATAAAATCTCACGCCAAATGTTCTTGTGCCCTCAGAGAACTCCACATCTGCTTCAAATTTGAAAATGTCACCGGTATTTTTTCCAATAACAACTTCAGAACTCTTAGTTGGTGTATCGATTACGAAATCGTCCTTCTTTTCCTCTTTGTCAAAAGCATTCCATACAGTTTCCGGAATTCTTACACCAAGAGTACCATCCTCTTTCTGGTATACCTCATGTGCCATGAAGGTTCCTGCCCAGATAAAGTTTTCATTGTCATCGTCTTTGTCTTTTGTTGCTACCCAGCCAAACAGGATTCTCTGTCCGTTCAGTTCAAAAGTACGTCCTGCATAATAAGCTCTGCCGTCAAATGCATCATCCTTCGGTGCGATCCATGGACCATTCAGGCTCTTGCTCATACGGTAAACCATTTTGCTTCTGTCACTGTATTCTGTCACAATGTGATACCACCAGTCACCAATTTTAAACAAGTCTGGCATTTCATGCATGGTATAAAGATCCGGTGCCCAGAAATCACCTTCAAACTTCCAGTTTTTCAGATCCTTGGAAGTAAATTTAACAGTTCTACCGGTCTGTCTTGTTTTCGGTCCCTGCAGTCTTGCTCCAAGAATTAGTAAGTACTGATCATTTTCCTCATCACGGATCACCCACGGATCTCTCCAGTCATCTGGATCATAGCCTTCCTGTGGGGTAAAGGTAAGAGCATCCTGAGTTTTGTGCCAGGTAACCAGATCATCACTATATGCATGCAGCAGTACCTGAGACGGTTTTCCAAGAGCCGGATAATCACGGTTGTAACCGGTGTAGAAAATATGATACTGTCCTTCTGCTTCAAAAACACTTCCTGCGAAAATAAACTGATCCTGCTCTTCATCAGTTCCTCTTGGAATTGCCACACCACAGTCTTCGTAGTGAACAAAATCGGAGGTTGTTGCTAAATCCCAGCCAAATGGCTCTCCAAATGGTCCCGGTTTTCTGGTATCTCTCTGATGATATAAATAGAATTTATCTCCATGTCCGAATGGCATACAATCACCGAACCAGGTTTCGGGAAACTGATAGTATAATTTCTGCATAATAATATATTCTCCTTTTCTTTACAGGCATTCATGTATCGAATGCCTGTCCCATATGGTAAAAAAGTCTTTTTATCAATTAATTATCCTTTTACTGCGCCTCCCACTGTAAGAGAGTTTTCAATTTTGTCACTGAAACACAGGTACAGAATAATTGTAGGTATACTGGCAATCATCATTGCCGCACCCATAGCTCCCCAGCTGGTACTGTGCTGTCCCACAAATGTTGCGAGTCCTGCTGGCAAAGTTTTCAGCTCATTGCTGGAAATCATAACCGTTGGAAGAATATACTCATTCCATATTCCCAATGTGGCAAATAACGCTCCTGAAGTGATTGCAGGTTTTACCAGTGGAAGCATGATTGAAAAAAAAGTTTTATAAATACTTGCTCCATCAATTACCGCTGCCTCTTCCAGTTCAGTAGGCAAAGCCCGAAAAGAGGATGAAATTATCATAAACGGAAATGCCAAATTAAAAGCAATATACGGCAAGATCAACGCCCAGTGAGTATTCGCAAGTCCCATGTTTTTGATAAGAACAGAAAGAGGAATCAGGCTGACCTGCAAAGGGATAAAAAGGCCGATTGAAATAAACATGGAGGCTGCTCCCTTTAACTTCCACTTCATTCTTGCTACTGCATAGGAAAATGGCAAAATCAGAATAAAAACACCAACCAACGCAATGGCAGTAGTAAGCAGGCTGTTCTTAAAATATGTCATAATATCAAAAGTTGTAATTGCCTTTATATAGTTGCTCCATTGCGGATGCAAAGGAAGTCCAAAAGGATTTGAATAGAATATTTCATCGTTTGTTTTCAGCGAATAGCATGTCAGATATAATAGTGGGTATATGCTAAGGCAGGCAAATATCAATAATATAATTGTTTGTACCCAGGCCTTGTGAGATCTTACTTTGATTCTTTCCATCATTCATTTTCCTTCTTCTTGCTCATAAGCATGTTAATAACTGCAATTGAAGCCAGACACATAAGCATTAACGATACTGCTGAAGTACAGCCATATCCATATTTTCTAAGTTTAAATGCACTTCGGAATGTCATATAAGTCAAGCTGTATGTAGCAGTTCCAGGACCACCTTGAGTAAGCAGCTGCATCTGAGAATAAATATTAAATCCACCTGTCACAGCAAAGATCAGACAGTTTCTCAGCGTATCTCTCAGCATAGGCAAAATAATGTAAAAATTTGTCTGCCATCTGGTAGCACCATCAATACGACTGGCTTCTATATAATCTGTTGGAATAGAATTTGCCGCTGAATAAATAATTACAAATTGATATCCCATATACTGCCATGCATTTACAAATGCCACGACCAAAATCGCCACGTGCTTGTCTGACAGCCATTGCTGCTGGAAATCAAGGCCTAATGCAGAGAAAATCTGATTGATCAGTCCAATTTCCGGATTTAATATGGAGGACCACAGCTGACACACTACTGTTACCGACAAAACAACTGGTATGAATAAACTGCTGCGAATAAATTTTCTGCACTGAATCCTCTTATCCATAAGCACAAGTGTCAGAAAAGTTCCAAGAATTACTTCAAAAACAATCAGAACTCCTGCAACCAGAAAACTGTTGCGGAAAGATGTCCAGAATATTCTGTCCTGAAAAAGTTTTATGTAGTTTGCAAGTCCGGTAAATGTTTTGGTCGTCAGTCCATCCCAGTCAAAGAAACTCATGATTACAGTTTGAAAGACCGGATAAAAAGCTATCAGCCCAAAGAAGATCAGACAAGGCAGCGTAAAAATCATTATTGCTTTCTTATCTGCCATCACCTTATTCATATATATTCACCTCTGTCTATACTCTTAGTTTCCACCAAAACTGTCTACGAGATCATCAATAGACACAATTACATCATCTGCATCCATTCCTGTAAGCATTTCCTGCAATAATTCTACAAAACTTGTGGCAAACTCAGCATTTTTCAAAGTGTGTGTCCATGCAGTCTGGAAATCCATGTTCTTTAATTCTTCTGCTTCTTTTTTTGCCAGTTCCGGAACTGGAGTATTCGGTTCAATAGAAGAATCTATATTGATTACAGTTGGAATTTTTGACTGATAGATATAGTTTCCTTCTACAGTACCTTCTGCCAGAATTGAAACAATATCGGCAACAAGCTCCGGATCCTCTGTGTCAGAAGAAACAGCATATCCCTCATATGTAAAACCACCGGAAAATGCATAGTAATTATCCTGCTCTTTTCCCGCATCAGCCATAGGATAGGATTCAAAATATCCTACATCATCGCCCATTTTTTCTACTAAAGAAGAAATATCCCAGTCACCGTTAATAAACATTGCTGCCTGACCTGACGTAAACAGATTCTGTGCTGTCTCATAGTCTGTAGATGTACATCCAGCCTGGAAGAATCCCTCATTTACAAGGTCAACCATTTTTTTAATGCCCTCTGCATATCCACTATCTGATGCATGAGCCTTTCCCTCTGATAAAGCCTTTAAACCAGCTGGATTTGATTTCAGTGCAAACATATCGAAAAATGCGCCGCTCACAAAACCTTCCTTGGCAAAAAGAGCACATGGGATGATATCATCTGCTACCAGTTCTTTCGTCGCCTCAAGAAGTTCATCATAATTTTCCGGTACCTTAATGTTATTGTCTTCGAATACCTTTTTATTGTAATAGAGCAGAATTGCAGAAGCTCCGGAGTCCGGGAAAATATATGTTTTTCCATCATCATAGACTTCAGTTCCCTTTGCAGATTCGGTCATTTTATCTGCATATCCGGTGTCCTTTACATACTCAGCTACATCAAGTAAGCTGCCACTTGCTGAAAGTGATTCCACATCTCCGGCATTTACATGTGCAATATCAGGCATGTCTCCTGTTGCGGCACGTGTCTTTAACGTCTGACCATCATCATTAGGATGTGCCTCAATTTCGAACGTTACATTCGGGTATTTCTCCTGAACTTTGCTGATCGCATAATCCAGAATCGGTTTCTCTGCTTCTGCATAATGTGCAAAAATTTTTAATTTCCGTTCAACATTCGTATCTGTTTCTGCATGCACATTTGCAAGTCCATAGCAGCCAAGTCCAGACAATGTAAGAACTGCCGACATCATAAAACTAATTACTCTTTTTTTCATTTCTTAATCCTCCTTTTTGATTACCTGTTGTATTTGATGTCTCTATTATCTTTGATTTCATTGACAATTTCCTGTGTTTTATAGGTTTGTTTTTGTAAAAAACAGGCTTCTTTTCTTCATCTGGAAAAAACAGGCTTCTTTTTAGAAAAAACAGGCATTTCTTTTGTTCAGCTTTAACTCTCCATACGATAATGTTATAATTCATTACAGGTTTACAGTACGTGAATCCCTAAATTATTTTGTACTTATCCTATATTGTGAGATTACTTTATTTCGGAACCGGAGGAGAAATCATGTCTGCAAAGCGGTTTGCATTACCTGACTTTACATTGAAAAAGAAACTGATTCTTATCATCATGTTTCTTGTATTGCTGCAAAACATTGTTTTACTTATTTTCGCCAATTACCAGTTTTCGCAAAAAGAGCTGAAAAGTTCTGTAGAACATATTCAAAATGAATGTCATCTACTCCACAATGACATGAAAACCCAATATCATAATGTCATTCTCTGTTCAAATGAATTGATCAGCACAATCAACCAAACTCAAAGTTATTATTTTAGCAATCCGACTAATTCCTACCTGAAGTCTGCTTTTAACTATAACCTGCACTTATTTTCTTTTGTAGACTCTGTGGTTTATCTCACTGTAAATGATAAAATTGTCTACGCCGGTACCGACAGGGAGCCTGACCTCAGCAAAATTAAGGAAGCGCTGCTTGATAATATTCCTTCAACCGGTGTTCCGCAGAATCAGTTTCTCAATATACAGAAGCGTGCATATCTCGGAACCGATTCACCAGTTTTAACATTTTCAAAAAGAGTAATCAATATTAATACCGGAAAAACACTTGGTTATTTATTTTTAAACACAAAAGCTGCTACTATTTCTTCTTTGTTTGACAATTTAAATCAAAACTATTATATAATTAACTCCAAACAGGGAATTGTGGTTTCCAATTCAGGAAGCACTGCTTTGTGTCAGGCAGATCCTGACAGTTATTCTTTTATATATAGTGCTAAAACCGGTTCCCAGATTATAAACATAGACAAAGAAAAGCACATGCTAACTTGGATTCCCACAGGTTTTCTTGATTATATTCTGGTCAACGAAACTCCACTGGAAAGCCTCAGATCCACTTTTGCCATAAATATGTTTTTACTGGTTCTTATCCTGATATTAAGCACAATCACTATTATTTTCCTGATTTCTGCTTTTACCAGACTTATTACAAGCCCTTTGGAATATCTTTCTGAAAGAATGCAGCACGTCGAACTTGGAGATTTAAAAGTTCGCTCTAATCTTAAGCAAAATGATGAAATCGGAGATATATCCAATAATTTTAATAGCATGGTTCAGGAACTGGAAAAACTGACTGCACAGATCAAACAAGATGAGCGTCAGAAACGAAAATATGAACTGTCCTTAATGCAGGCTCAGATCAATCCCCATTTCTTCTACAATGTATTGGATTTGATTTATATTTCCTGCTATCAAAAACAGGAAAAACAGGCAGCCACTGTAACAAAATATCTTGCAGATTATTATCGTTGTGTGCTCAGTAATGGAAAAGAACTGATTCCAATTCGGGAAGAATTCCGTATGCTGCAAAATTATCTGCTCATTCAGAGATACCGTTATGCTACTATTTTGGATTTCCAGATTGAAGCTGAACCAGAAGCAGAAAACTACATAATCCCCAAAATGACCTTACAGCCTCTTGTAGAAAATTCTTTATATCATGGAATAAAGGAAAAAACATCTCCGGGAATTATCAAGATTCTCTCCAGAGTACGGACTGACCATATTACTTTATGTGTTTGTGATAACGGAGTAGGAATGGAACAGGCAAAGCTTCGCCGTTATCTGAATTCTCCTGAAGCAGAAGATCATTTCGGACTGAAAAGTGTTTACAACCGACTTTTCCTTTACTACAATAACAAATGCAAATTTCGGATTTTCAGTCAAAAAGATACCGGTACAGCTGTTGTCATCTGTATACCAAAGAATTGGGAGGAATTATGATACGTGTATTAATAGCTGACGATGAACTATATTTTCGTAATTACATGCTTACTGCCGTAGACTGGCATTCCCTTGGTTTCCAGGTCTGCTGCCTTGCTCAGAACGGAGAGGAAGTTCTTTCTGAGCTTTCAAAAAATACTATTAATATTGTTTTTCTGGACATTAATATGCCCCATATCAATGGATTAACACTGGCAGAAAAAATCAAGGAAGAATATCCACATATTATGATTGTATTTATAACCGGATATTCTGATTTCTCATTTACCAGAAAGGCAATACAGCTCCAGGTTGAAGACTATATGCTAAAGCCAATATCTCCGGATGAACTCTCTGAGCTTCTTCAAACTCTGAAACAAAAATATAAACAGAAGCAGCAGGAAACTATTCGCAAAAAGAAATTGCATGACTTTACCCTGGATAATTATATGTATTCTCTTCTTTCCTTCTCAAAAGAACCATCTGAATCTGATGATGGTGCAAAATATCTTTTTGACCAATGGAAAGTATCAGATATTTATCAGATTGCCATAGTAGAATTTAATTATATCTCCTGCCAGGAGCTTAATAAATTAAATTTATCTCTTCTGAAATTCAGTGTAAAAAACTGCCTGGATGAATTGATAAATTCAACAGTTAACTATTACTCTTTCCAGGATACTTATAATAACATTGTTTACCTTTTTAATTTTCAGACACAAAAAAGAGCGGAGAATTTTTCCTTTGATTTTATGAAAACCGTCAAAACATTCATTCAAAAATGGTTTTCTATAGACCTTGCTTTCGGAATTGGAACCATTGCAGAAGATTCTGGTCAGATAGCGGACAGCTACCAAAAGGCTTTACTTGCTTTGCAATATAAGACATCACAAGACAGTCCCATTTACCGCTATAGCAATAATAATCACATATTTTCACCACGCTTTGCTGGTTTGGATATTTACAACCGCTTTCTTATGGCATTGCGTCAGACATCACTGGAAGATGCGAAAGAAGTACTGCTGGAAATTGAACAACAGGTTTTGCTGCTGAATTCTGATATGTATACTGCTCAGCTTCTATTATCTCCGCTTTTTTCCATCATTCTTTCTTTTCTTTCTGAAAAAGAAATTAACATCAATGATGTGCTAGATAATGATCCTGTTTTATATCCAAATATTTTTCTGAAATCCTCAGCACATGACAGCTGTGATCTGTTGTTTCACATATGTCAGAAAGCGATTCTGCTTTCTGGCAGTTCCAAGCCTTCACGTGCATCGGAAATAATTCATCTGGTTCAGGATTATATTCAGCAGCATTATATGGACGAAGAGTTATCAGTGAAACAAATTTCGGAAAATGTTGTTCTGGATGCCAGCTATATTCGGAAAATATTCAACAAATATATGAAATGCACCATTACAGATTATATACTTTCAGTCCGAATGGAACATGCCAGACGATTACTGGAACAGGGAAATACCAGTATTACAGAAGTTTCTTCTCTTGTCGGCTATAAAGATTCCGGTTACTTCAGCAAAGTATTCAAGAAATATTATGGAATCTCCCCTAAGCTCTGCCGATAATCAAGCAATGAAACTAACAGTGCTATAAGCACCTGGACATTTACCTTCACAGCCGTTAGCAAATATCCATTTGTACATGACATCTTAATTCATAGCCCACAAAACTGGGGCTGTCGCACTTGATGCAGTTCAGTGTGACAGCCCCTTTCCTGTTATAAATATCCTTTATAAGTACTGACTGAATTCAACCTTCTCTTTATTCGGTCCTTCAATAGTGAAAAACTTTACTCCGTTTTCCCAGAATGGTAAAAAATGAATACTGTCCTGTGTGGTATTCAAACCAGCCTCGTTAACGTACTGATAAATTTCTTCTATGTCCTTAACATCGAGTGCGACATGATCAATTGCACCAGCCTGAAGGACTGCTGCATGATTCTCATATGTTTCTACAACCAGAGTTCCAAGCTTCAGAAATACAACCTTCTCATCTGCCTCTTTATTAACCGTTTCAAAAGCGGTTTCAAAGCCCAGTTTGTGGTAAAAATCTACCGTTTTATCAATATCGTTCGTTGGGATTCCAATGTGCTGGACACCTGTTGAATAATTTTTCAGATCCATTTTCAATCTCCCCTTTGTAGTCTGAATGTTTTAATCTGTTTAGAAATTTGTTTTGCCAAACAGCTTTTTTACAATATACGCACAAATTTTCTTATTTGTCAAGATTGTAAATCATCACTCCAACATACTGTTTGTTTTTCAAAATCCAAAATCCTCATAATCCTCTGGCAAAAATCTATGATAAATAAAGTGAAATCCCTCATCCTTAAAGCAGTAATAATACGCGTCATCTTCCTTATCCAGAAAGCGGATATAGAAATCAAACTCCCCATTGTCCAGTTCCTGACACTCTGTTTTTTCCCAGTAGGACGCAAACAGTTCAAGCAGCTTCTCTTTCGTGCAGTCGTGCTTCTGAACCAGTTCGATGAGAACTTTAATAAATTCATTTTCTTTCATATTCTCATGCACATAAACGCTTCCCGGCTCCGGTATATAAAAACAGAATCTGTCCCCTTTATGAGACACCGCCACATCTCCCAGTTTGGAAATCAATTCTTCCGGCAGGTTCTGGAGACGGGCTTCCATTTCATCTGCGCTGTCCAGTACAGAAAAGAAATGATTCAGGGAAAGCAGCGGATAATATAAGTGAATCTTCTCTTCCTTAAATCCAAGCTTAGCCTGTTCTTCCTTTATTACATCTATTAAACTATTTTCCAGCTTCTTAAATCCAGTCATAAGTTCTCCTACTTCCACTAAAAAGCGGCCTTACATCCCATTCTTTCAGCTGAATGCTTCCGCTGCTTTTTCAATCAATTGACAATTTTCTTCTATTATGAGTGTTTTCTTTGCTTTTTTATAACAAAAATCACAATTATATAATGTTTCGTTTCAGTCTTTCATATTCTACCATACTTCCAGGTTCGCCGCAACTTACTTTTTCACTTTATAAACCACATACTCATGACTGAAATGATACCCCAGTTTCTCTGCCAGTCCTACTGACATTTTGTTGGCTGCATCCCAGTTTGGATAAAGCCCGCGTTTGTCACACTCCAGAAACAGCCGCGCCGCTCCGATATATGCAAGACCTTTTCTCCGGTAGTCCTCACGGGTTACTACCTCAATTTCAATTCCACCATGACATCCAAGATTCTCGTCACTTCTTCTGCCATAACCAGAATAAGAGGAAATTCCGGCGACTACTTCCCCGCCCGTTAAAATGCAAACACCAAGTCCATACTCTTTGTATTGACTATAGCTTTCGTAGTTTGCTGTCAAATCCTTACTCCACTGTGTATCTCTGCAAATTTCAAAAAGCTCCTGATCGATCAGTCTCATCTCATACTCTCCTGGCAAACTCTGTGCTACCTTCTGAAGCTGCTTTAAATCAAAGATTCCAGGTTCCTTTTTGATTGCATAACGGATCGCTTTCTCTGCCTTCTCCCCGTAACATTCCACAATCATCTGTGCCCAGTCATCATTTTGCGGAACCAGAATCACTTCCTCTGATGCACTGTTTGTCAAAGCTCCGGAAATGATCTCTGATTTTGGTTTTCCACTCAGGAAGCAGAAATCCCCAAGCATAACAACACCACTCTCCGGTTTTTCCAGAGAATCCACATAGATTTTTCCCATCACTCCCTGCAATGCGGACCAGACTACACTATCCTGCCAGCCTGCAAAAAGAGCAGTGGCTCTGCCCGTTTCTTTTAATTCATAAATCATATTCATCCCCCTTACGTAAATCAGGCGAGAGACCTTTGCCCCTCGCCATCCTTGCTTAATTCATTTATCCAAACAGACTTGTCGGTGACAGCACCATATATGAAAGTCAAAGTCAGCTGTTCCACGCCTGCGAAACGCTTTAGAACGTATTTGAAAAATGCTCTACGGTTCTATATATTTATCATTTGAAAAAGTGTACCCATTCTTATATTTCACCGTTAAATAGAATGTCTCTTTTCCATCTGTAACCTTTACAAAACAAACATTATTATCATCAAATTTGTCGGTAATGTCAATACTCTGATTGTGAAAATAAACCCATACGCTTCCATCATCTTTATATTCTACATCCGGGGAATTAATTTCTTCCATAAGTTCTTCCGCTGTAAGGGCGCGCTGAGTTCCGTCAGCATCAATAGATACTCCACCGCCACCGGTCTGCTGAAGTGTGCCATCCTCATTATAGTATTCCATGGTATAAGTACCGTCATTGGAAACATCTAAGGTCGCCTGCGTCTGATCGCCATGGAGCCATATCTGAACCGTGCGCTGGATACCTCCAACATTCGCTGCATATGCAGTACCTGTTCCTCCAAGGATAATACAGCCTGCAATCACTGCAGCTGCAGTTTTCATTTTTGTTCTTTTCTGTAATTTTGCCATATTTTCAACCTCCTGTAATGAGCCCTTTGAAGTCTGCAATACGGAAAAAGCTTTTTTATATTTTTCACCATTCGTCATTTTCCCATTCCTCCTTTAAAGAATCCTTAAGCAAGGCTCTTCCCCTGGAAAGCCGAACCTTTACATTGCTTTCTGAAAGCTTCAGGATTTCGGCTATTTCCCTGACGAGATAATCTTCGTAATAAAACAAGTGAATCACAATGCGGTACTTGTCCGGAAGCTTCATTACCTCTTCAAACAAATCTCTTGACTGGGAATCTGGAAAAGAAAGAGTTTCCATATAATCCTCCAGAGAGCATTTATTTTTCTTCCAGAAAGTCCTGTTTATATTTTTCGCCTTATTGATAACCACACGAAGGAGCCATGCCCGGATGTGCTGCTCATTTTCAAATTCTTTTCTACTGGTGTAATACTGAACAAACGTCTCCTGAACAGCATCCTCCGCATCCATCTGATTCTGACAGATATTAAACGCTGCGGTGAAAAGATTGTTCTGGTAGAGCTGGATCAGCTGTTGAACTGGTTGTCTCATGAGAACTCCTCTGGCTGCTGATCAGTATGAAAAGCAGCGGTCTGTTATTTTCTTGTGTCGGGTACCTTCACTAATTATACAAATAAAGAGGGCGAAAGGTTACAAAAAATTTTAACTTTTCACATCCAATGAATTATGCTAAAATACAGCCAAAACATACTTTAAGGGGGCTTTTTCATGGAATTTCAGACACTTATTGAGAACAGAAGATCTGTGCGTAAGTACAGTTCCCATACAAACGTTACCAAAGAGCAGATACAGCAGCTTGTACAGGCCGCTTTGGAAGCGCCATCATGGAAGAATACAGAAACCGGTCGTTATTACTGTGTTTTATCCGAGGATATGAGTCAGAAGCTTCGTAAAGAATGCCTGTGTTACGCGAATAACGATGTAAAAACTGAGCATGCAGCTTTGATTGTCACTACCTTCGTACATAACCGTGCCGGTTTCCAGACAGACGGCACTCCGGATAATGAGATTGGAAATGGATGGGGCTGTTATGACCTTGGTCTTCAGAATGAAAACCTGATTCTGAAAGCTACAGAGCTTGGTCTTTCCACTCTGATCATGGGACTTCGGGATGGGGATAAAATTCGCGAAATGCTTTCTATTCCGGAAAGTGAAACCATTGTTTCCGTTATTGCTGTAGGAAAAGCTGATGAGGAGCCCAGCCGTCCGAGACGCAGAGAGTTGGAGGATGTTCTGAAGTTCTTTTAAAACGTGTTTGAAAAGACTTTCTGCAAGATGTGAGTTACAATTTGTGGGAACGACTTTGAGGGCACGCTATAGTACAAAAATAACTTGACATTAAAGCAATCACAAGAATAATATGAAGATAAATAAAAATCAGAAATGAGGAATTTTATGGAAAAATCAACTGTATATTTCACTGACTTCCGCTGTAAAGTCGGCACAAGCCAGCTGGACAAGCTGAAAAAACTGTGTATTGCAGCCGGAATCAAAAACATTGATATGGATGGTAAATTCGTGGCCATCAAAATGCATTTCGGAGAACTTGGAAATCTTGCTTTCCTGCGCCCCAATTATGCAAAAGTAGTAGCCGATCTTTGTAAGGAGCTTGGAGGAATGCCGTTTCTTACTGACTGTAACACCCTTTATCCGGGAAGCCGTAAGAATGCCCTGGAGCACATGGATTGCGCGAATCTGAATGGTTTTAACACCATCACTACAGGCTGCCAGATCATTATCGGTGACGGACTTCGCGGTACAGATGATGTAGAAGTTCCTGTAGCGAATGCAGAGTATTGTCCAACTGCCAGAATCGGCCGTGCTGTAATGGACGCTGACGTATTCATCAGTCTTACTCATTTCAAGGGACATGAAGCCACCGGTTTCGGCGGCGCAATCAAGAATATTGGTATGGGCTGCGGAAGCCGTGCCGGAAAAATGGCTCAGCACAATAGTGGTAAACCAGTTATCGAAACAGACCTTTGCCGCGGCTGCAAACGTTGCGCAAAGGAATGCGGAAGTGACGCTATTACATATCCGGAGAAAAAAGCGGTCATTGATTATGATAAATGCAAGGGCTGCGGCCGTTGTATCGGTGCCTGCAGTTTTGATGCAATTCACAACCCGCACAGCAATTCCAATGAGCTTCTCTGCCGTAAGATGACAGAGTATGCACAGGCAGTCTGTCATGGACGCCCATGCTTCCATATCGCTCTGGTTCAGGACATCAGCCCTAACTGTGACTGCCACGGCGAAAATGATGCTCCGATTCTTCCGGATATCGGAATGTTCGCAAGCTTCGACCCGATTGCTCTTGATCAGGCCTGCGTAGATGCATGTCTTGCTGCGGAGCCAATCCGCAACAGCCAGCTTGGTGACAACCTTGCGAAACCGGAATGGCATTGCCACCACAACCACTTTATGGATTCCAATCCGAATGTAGAGTGGGAAGCAACTCTGGATCATGGACAGAAGATTGGACTTGGAACAAGAAGCTATGAACTGAAGAGAATTTAATTAATAAATTAGCTGCCGCATTATCAAAACACTTTGAACAATGCGGCAGCCGTTTAATTTTAGCCTCTTTTTGCCAGATATCTTTTAATCAAAAAGGAGCAGAAATATGGAAATGTATAAATGCCATTTTCTATTCCCACATTGCTGTCAGCCAGTTTTATTCCCCACTTAATATCGCTGTAACTTTCATTATCAATCAATTTTCTTAAAGATTTTGAGCGATTTTTATTTGCCTTTACTTCAACCGGAACCAGTTCATCTTTTGTCCTGACAAAAAAATCTTCTTCCAAAGTTGCATTTTCTTTTTTGTAATAATATAATCCTAATCCTTGCTTCAGAAACGCCTCTGCAACGAAATTTTCATATAAAGCCCCCTTATAAACACCCATATTTTTATTTGCACGTAAATCTTCCTGCGCTTCTTCATCTAAAGAGGCAATTAGCAGGCCGGTGTCTGGATAGTACAGCTTAAACTTCAATTCATCATAATTTCCTTTTAACGGCAATTCCGGATATTCCAAACAGTAGCAAACAGAAACAACTCCCGCATCCTTAAGCCAGTCAATACAGCCCGAATACTCTCTGCTTCTTGCGTTTTTCTCAATTTTACTTAACTGGAATTTTTTATTCTCTTTTGCCAGCTGTACCGGAACACTTCGATATACACTGGCAATCTTCGTTTGGTCTAACCCTTCTGCATATTTTCTGATATCTTCTTCATAATCTAATTGAATCTGATGCTGAATTTCCAAAGTATCAGAAAATGTATTCGTTTCTATATATTGTCTGATCACTGCTGGCATGCCCCCAAGCACGCAATATTCAAGAAACAGTTTTTTGTAAACAGACAACTCCGTATCAGAAAATGCTTTCCCAGAACACATATGTTCCAGGATCTGTTCGATGTGTAAATCTGAGTAACCCTTTGCCCAGAGAAACTCCTCAAAATCCATGGAAAACATTTCGTAATCTGTTTTATAGCCAACGCTATTGCTGTGGATCTTTTTATAGTTAATTCCAAGTAGAGATCCGCTGCAAATTACATCAAATCTTCCATCCAGCTTAAAAGCCTTCAAAGAAGTGGCAATATCCGTCACTTAATATAGTTTTATACTGCCCCTCCAGCACAAAATTTATAAAAACTATATTCTCATAATTTTCACTTGCAAAATGAACAATAGATTCCGTTTTCCCAATCTGTCTTGCACCTTTAATGATTAGCGGAAGCCTGTTTTCTTTATCCTTCCACTGTCTTAAATAACTATCTACCTTTCTCGTGAACTACTCGGCAACTAAGTTACCAGAGTATCTGAAATCTGGCGGGATACCGCCTTTTTTCAGGGTGCGTCCATGACACCAATACTGCTTGCCTTTCGGCTATACAGCTACTTTTATTATTTCTGGATTTTTTAGTCCGGTTACGGACAGTTCCTTCTGCTTTCCGGATACGGAAAGATATTTCCGCAGGATATTAAATGCTCCTACTGCATCGGCATTATATCTTACTCCGTTGGTTATATATATGCCCCGTTCTTTTCGGTTTGATGCTTCTGCATATCTTTTTGATACTTCTGGTGCTAACGGACTGCACTGGCTGGTATAGTTTTCTTCCCGTTTTATCAATTGTATTCCATACAGTTTCAGCTTATATTCCAGCATGATATACAGCTTGTTATATGGCAGTTCGTGTAACTTCTGGTTGGTCTTATGCCCCATATCATTTTCTTTGCGGATGTTTCGGATGTCTCCCACAACCACACAGCGGATGTCTTCTTTTCTGCAGTATTCTGCAATCCATCTGGTCACTTTATGAAGATAATCCTTCACTGCATTCTGCTTTTTCCTGTAAAGCCTCTGGATATGTTTCGATGATCTTGGATATTTTATCCCTCTTTCCGACTGCTGTGCATACCATACAGACTGTACTCTGGCAATCTCTTTATGAAAATATCTTTCCAATGAAAGATATTTCCTTCCCAGGATAAAAGTCCTGCCATTTCCGGAATCATAACAGGTCATCAGATTATGAAGTCCCAGATCAACAGATAAATAATGTCCATTCTGAGAAAGCTGTTCCGGCTCTTCAATCTCATAGATAACAATAAGGTCACATTTTCCGTTTTCCGGTGGATAGATCCGCAGCTGTTTTATATGATCCATGTCCCTGAAAATCTTATTTTCAAGATATAGAAATTTTTCATGGATCCCGTATGTTTCTTCCATATAGCTTTTCAGATCTTTTGGCAGCGACAGACGCAATTGATCTGAACCTTTCTCATGCCGGATCCCCATCTGCATGTATGTAACCGGGATATTGTCCTGTTTAAAACGGGGCGGATTTGGAGCTTTGATTCCTCCGGTCTTTTTCAGGACATAAAAAGATTTCCATGCCTTGTCCAGCTGCTTGCAGGTCTCCTGCGCTGTCTGTGACGGCAGCTGTCTGTACCACAGATCTCCTTTATGTGCTTTTTTCTGATAATACCAGTCAGGATACTTTTCCAGTCCCAGTTCTTTATAATGATGGCGTTCATAGTTGCAGACATTCCAGAGTTTGGAAGCTGCATAACACATATGTCCTATAATGTTGGAATATTCCGGCCGGATTTTTACAGATGTCCTGTGTGACAGCAGCATTCCTCTTTCCCCCTTCCAGCAGCTATGCAGATAAAAATTTACCCTTCACCTTGATTTAATACGATTTGCTCTGATGTTCAATATAACGGCGGATATTTTCTTCAGATACTGATCCGATTGTCTCCACATAATAGGAATGGTTCCACAGCTCTCCCTTCCATAGCTGGTTTCTTATTTCCGGAAAACGTTCGAATAATTTTCTGCCGGTGATCCCCTTCAGATACTTGACAATTGCTGTTATGGACAGCTTTGGTGGAGCTGATACAAAGCAATGGACATGGTCACCTTCACCACATTCAAATAAATGAACAGTAAATCCCTTATCCTCAGCGATCTGCTGCACCAGTTCCTGAATGTATTCCTCAATTTCTTGGTTTAATATCTTCCGTCGGTATTTCACCGACCATACCATATGGTAGTTAATATTACATACACAAGTTCTATAATGTATTAGATTTTCTTTCATACATATAGTATAACATAATGAATTGAAACATGCAATGAAAACCGAACATATTTTCGACTTGTTGTATGCCGGTTACGGCATTAATATCAAAGAGCTTAATATCAAAGAGTAAAGAGATTATTATATTATTTCAATGTGCAGATATGCACAATTCTACGCTTTCATCTCGGTAATTGAATTGCCGAGGATTCCCGCTTATCGTCCTAAAATACATAGTCTCACCCCTTCAAGAAAAGTCATCACGTTTTATAAGCTTTTATTCGCAATTTTCTCACGTTTTTCATTACTATCTTAACACAAAAATCACGTTTTATGTGCATTAAATTATTTAGACCTATATCCGCTTTCCTTACAACCACAATCAGACCAGGCAGAAAGCCGCCAGCATATAAACCAACACACGGACCAAACAAATCACGCTACTGGTGTTCCAAACAAATACTGGTAACACAAAAAGTTCCGGTAACCGATGTCTTTCCACCGTTTACCGGGACTTTTTATGGTTTCTTTTTAAGCTTCTTCCACGATTTTCACACCCCATGCAGGCATTTGGAGAGCGGTGCCATTTTCTACGGCGGTGTTTTCTAACAGCTCTATGCCATTTTTATAATCATAAGGCATTTCCAGTTCCATACCAGAATAATTCAAGAAATAACAAACAGTTTTTCCCAGATCATTCAAACCTTTTCGCACAATAATTGGGTAGTGGTATTCTGGGATTTCTACGTCTGCTTCCGGGAGCACGGCTTTATAAACGGACTTCAGGGTTTCCTCGTCTGTCATGCAGCCGATGTATACGGCCTGGCCTTTTCCGTAGTGGTTTCGGGTGATAGCGGCGTAATCTTTCCAATTATAGTGCTCGTAAGATGCCAGCACTTCTGCTCCTTCCGAAACCAGAAGCTCCATAAATACATTCGCAGCTGGGTGTGCATTGCCTTTCTGATCTGTTTTTTTCAGAATAACTTCCCCTGTTAAGCCCACATTTTTCGGGAAAGTGAACTGATCGTAATGGACTCCGAAGCAGTTGCTCAGAATATGCGGCTGCACCTCATGGCTTACCTTCACATTTTCATTTGCAAAAGCAGTTTTAAAGGATGCAATCAGGGTTCCGCCATTTTCCACATACTGATTTAACCGTATGAGAAGCTCATCAGGTGCCGCATAAAGGGCTGGTACTATAATTGCTTTATATTGATCCAGATTCTCGGACTCTGGCCAGATGAAATCGCATTCTACGTTCATGTGATACAGAGTATCGTACATCCAGCGCATAACGTCATTATAATAGATACTCTTAGCATCCGCGCCGGGGGCCTGTTCCTGGATTCGGAACCAGTTCAGAGCAGTAAGCGCTTCATTGCTGACCAGTACTGCCACTTCATTTTTCTTCTTCAGATTAACCAGATGTTTTCCAAGGCGGGCAAACTCGTTACCAATTATGCAGGCTTCCCTGTAAGTGGCATTTTCCTGGAAATCATGGCTGAGCAGGCCCTTCCAGTATGTCTCAAAAGAATTATGGATGGAATGCCAGTGCCAGTACATCACGCTGTTTGCGCCAGATGCCAGGTGACTGTATGCCTGTAATCTCAACTGTCCTTTATATGGCGTCCATCCAGGAAATCCCTGTGCTTCGGTTTCAATTACCAGATAGTTGTCCTGTTTCAGGGATCGGATCAGATCTCCGCCGAATGCAATTTCTGCGCCAGTGAGGTCATCCTGTGTAGGATGGTAAATATCGGTTCCTGCAATTGTCAGGCACTGGGACGCATGAAGATGGTTTACATAAGGCTGAATGCCATAGGAATATCCACGCCACTCAAAATCCAGATTATGGGTTACAAACTGATCTTCTCTGCGATATTCATTTACAATATCCGCCTGCCAGCTGAGGAATTTGTCAACCAGGGTTCTCTGGAATTTCTCAAATTCTGCGCCAAGGCTTCCATTGATCGTACCACGCACATCTGGAAAATCCTCCCATGCATTAATTCGATTGCTCCAATAATCCAGCCCGAATTCGTAATTCAGGGCATCCAGATCATCATGGAATTTTTCACGAATATATTTCACAAACTGCTCCTGCACGTTTTTTCCAGCAGTTCCGTAATATTTCGTCTCATTATCCAGCTGGAAGCCGATGACGCACTTTCTATGTGCTGTGCGCTTCATCAGTTCTCGGATTACACGCTCCGCATAGAACAGGTACACCGGATGGGTAATGTCCATGATCTGACGGGCACCGTAAATACCTCTTCCTCTTACTGTTTCAGCCAGTACATCCGGATGCGCCTTCACCATCCATGTAGGCACAGCATAGGTAGGCGTACCGATAATCACATTGATTCCTGCCTCTTCCATGGCATCCATTACTCTTTCCACATGGGAAAAATCAAATACTCCTGGCTGCGGCTCGCAGGTGCTCCAGGTAGACTCCGCAATTCGAACGGTATTGATTCCCGCTTTTTTCATCATTTCCACATCTTTGCCCAGGCGGTCATACGGCATATACTCATCATAATATGCTGCTCCGTAAAGAAGTTCTTTCATGTTCATCCTCCATTATTTTTTATGGCATTATATCTTAGCTTGTAACTTATCTCAAATATAGTATAATTATTACAAATAATCAATTTTGATTTCGTCTATACAAATAAACTCAGAAATGGAGTACCTGATATGAAAAATAATTTTTCTCCCAGTTCCAACACTGCCAGCCTTTTTTCCTGGTTTGTGCGGCACTGGAAACAGTTACTGGCGGCAATTGTAATACTAAGCGCGATTGCCTTTGCCTGCCATAAGCTTTATCTTTTTTATCCTTACCTGAATCTGCCCCATGTAACTGCTGCCGATCTGGACGCCCTTGATCTGGATGGTTACGACAAGGTGATGTTTGTGGCGCACCCAGATGATGATTTGCTCTGGGGTGGACGGCACTTGATTGAAGACGATTATCTGGTAGTGTGTATGACCCGTGGAAATGATCCGGTTCGAAGCGCAGAATTTAAATCCGTAATGGAAGCTACCGGGGACAAACATCTGATTCTTTCCTACCCGGACAAAATCGGAAAAGATCGCAGCAGCTGGAACTACTGGAAAAAAGATATGGAAGCAGATATTGCCACAGTCCTGAACTACAAAGACTGGAAACAGGTTGCCACTCACAATGCAGACGGTGAGTACGGCCATCATCACCACCAGATGACTCACCAGCTTGTAGCAGAAGCCTATAAAGAGACAGACTGCAATGCTGCTTTCTATTCTTTTGGAAAGTATTATGTAAATGACAAGGTTCCCTACGACCTTGAAGAAATGCCCAAAGATCTTTATATACAGAAGCGCAAGCTGGCAAAGCTCTATGTCAGTCAGCGGACTACCGTAAGGAAAATGTATCATATGCTGCCCTATGAGTACTGGCAGAAAGAAGATTTCTGATCTTATATAAAAAGCTGTGTCTATGCCAGAATTTATTTATCCTGGCATGAACACAGCCTTTATTATTTCTTATAATTTTTTTCGCAAAATGAATCTGCCCTTATTTATTTCTCAGCAGCCTCGCTCTTGGTTACAGTAACCTTATCCAGATGCCAGATATCATCTACATACTCCTGGATGGTTCTGTCAGAGGAGAATTTACCACTGCATGCAGTGTTCAGAAGTGCCATCTTCGCCCACTTCTTCTCATCCTTGTAAGCTGCCTCCACTCTCTTCTGAGCCTCAGCATAGGATCTGAAGTCTCCGAGAATGAAATACTGGTCTGCTCTGGAGCAGTTCTTAGTGTTCAGAAGAGAATCATAGATATCTCTGAACAGCTCTGTATCGCTGGAGAAGGTTCCATTGATCAGCTGCATCAGTACCTGACGGATCTCAGCATCTGTGTTGTAGATAAAGTCTGGATCGTATCCGCCATGGTTCTCATAGTTAATGATCTGGTCAGCGCTCATACCGAAGATGAATGCGTTCTCCTGACCAACTTCCTCAACGATCTCTACGTTTGCACCGTCCATGGTTCCAAGTGTAGGAGCACCGTTCAGCATGAACTTCATGTTACCTGTACCGGAAGCCTCTTTACTTGCAGTAGAAATCTGCTCGGAAACATCTGCTGCTGCAAAGATCATCTCAGCATTAGATACTCTGTAGTTCTCGATAAATACAACTTTGATCTTGCCGCCAATTGATGGATCGTTGTTTACAACATCTGCTACGCAGTTGATCAGTTTGATGATCTTTTTCGCACGCTCATATGCTGCAGAAGCTTTTGCACCAAAGATGAAGGTTCTTGGATAGAATTCCATCTCCGGATGTAATTTAATCTGGTTGTACAGATAAATTACATGAAGGATATTGAGAAGCTGTCTCTTATACTCATGAAGTCTCTTAACCTGTACATCGAAAATGGAATGAGGATCAACTTCAACACCATTGTGCTCCAGAATATATTTTGCAAGACGCTGTTTGTTCTGGAATTTAATATTCATAAACTCCTGAAGTGCTTTCTCATCATCAGCATATACCTTCAGCTTGCTGATCTGGGAAAGATCTGTGATCCAGTCTGGTCCAATATGGTCTGTGATCCATGCAGCAAGATTCTGGTTTCCGTGAAGAAGGAAACGTCTCTGAGTGATACCGTTGGTTTTGTTATTAAATTTCTCCGGCATCATCTCATAGAAATCTTTTAACTCCTGATTCTTCAGGATTTCTGTATGAAGTCTTGCAACACCATTTACAGAGAAGCCTGCAACGATTGCAAGGTGAGCCATCTTAACCTGTCCGTCATAGATGATTGCCATCTTTTTGATTTTCTCATAATTTCCAGGATATTTATTCTGGACTTCAATGATGAAACGACGGTTGATCTCTTCGATGATCTGATATACACGTGGAAGAAGTCTGGAAAACAGCTCGATCGGCCATTTCTCAAGAGCTTCAGCCATAATGGTATGGTTGGTGTAAGCAACACATTTGGTAGTTACAGCCCAGGCATCGTCCCAGCCAAGACCTTCCTGATCCATAAGAAGACGCATAAGCTCTGCAACTGCCATAGTCGGATGAGTATCGTTCATCTGGAATACGACTTTCTCGTGGAGCTTCTTAATATCATTATGTGTTTTCTTATATTTCTCGATTGCAGCCTGAATACTTGCAGATACGAAGAAGTACTGCTGTTTCAGACGAAGCTCTTTACCGGACATTTTATTGTCGTTCGGATAAAGAACGTTTACGATATCCTTTGCGAGGTTCTCCTGCTCAACGGCTTTCTTGTAATCACCTTTGTCAAAGGAATCAAATCCAAATTCTTCGATAGCAGCTGCATCCCAGATACGAAGTGTATTTACTACATTGTTCTCGTATCCAACGATTGGCATATCGTATGGGATAGCCTTTACTGCCTGGTATCCTTCATGGATGAATTTGTTCTGACCGGTTGCCTGGTCATATTCAACTCTTACATATCCGCCGAAATGTACCTCTTTTGCGTACTCCGGACGACGAAGCTCGAATGGATAGCCGTTCTCAAGCCATGCATCCGGAACCTCAACCTGGTATCCATCTCTGATTTCCTGTTTGAACATACCATAACGGTAACGGATTCCGCAGCCATATGCACTGTATCCAAGTGTTGCAAGGGAATCAAGGAAGCATGCTGCAAGTCTTCCCAGACCACCGTTTCCAAGTGCCGGATCCGGCTCCTGATCCTCAAGTGCATTGATGTCGATTCCAAGCTCTTCAAGAGCCTCTTTCACCTCACCGTATGCACCAAGGTTTAAAAGGTTGTTTCCAAGGGCACGTCCCATAAGAAACTCCATGGACATATAATATACGATCTTCGGATCCTGCTTTTCATAAGCGTTCTGTGTATCAAGCCAGTTATCGATGATCACATCCTTCACTGTGTAGCTTACTGCCTGGAAAAGCTGCTCCTGAGTTGCCTCTTCAAGCTTTCTGCGGTAAAGAAACTTAACGTTGTCTTTTACACTTTTCTTGAAGGTTTCTTTGTCAAACTGTTTGTCAATCATTTTGATCCTCCTGTTGTATGTTAAATCAAAGCTTTGTAACACCAAGAGTTACATGCTCTTTATTAATATTCCACTCTTTTACATAACCATCTGTCTCGCCATAAACGACTTCCTCAGCCAGAACTTCAGATTTGATCTCAGCCTCGTTTGCCTTCATGGTCTCGATAATCTTGTCATTATCTTTTACAGATACACGGATCTTATCCATAACCTCAAAGCCAGCCTCTTTACGCATGGTCTGTACTTTACTGATGATTTCGCGGACAAATCCCTCTTCGATCAGCTCAGGTGTCAGGTTGGTATCCAGAACAACTGCAGTCTCGCCTTCAGACTCTGTTACATAACCTTCTGTCTGTGCAGTCTCGATGAGCAGGTCTTCCTCTGTAAGCTCAACCTTGTTTCCATCGATATCAAGTACAAGTACACCGTTTGTCTTCAGGTCGCTCATGGCCTTGCTGCCGTTGATTTCTGCAAGTGCAGTACGGATTCCGCCAAGAAGCTTGCCATATTTCGGTCCCACTGTACGAAGCTGTGGTTTGAAGCTGTAGGAAATGAAGGATTCCACATCGTCTGCAAATTTCACTTCTTTTACATTCAGCTCGTCTGCAATAATGTCTGTGAAATATTTATCCATCACCTTCGGAGCTTTTACATACATGGTTCCGATTGGCTGACGGTTCTTGATATTTGCTGTATTACGGCATGCACGGCCAAGAACAACAACATCCAGAACTTCTTCCATGTTTTCTTCCAGATCCTTGTTGATCCACTCTTCCTTTACTTCCGGGAAGTCGCAGAGATGGATACTCTCAGGAGCTGTTTTGTCCAGAGATCTTACAAGATTCTGGTAAATATCCTCTGTCATGAACGGGATCATCGGAGCTGCAGCCTTGGCAACCGTTACCAGTGCTGTGTAAAGAGTCATGTACGCATTGATCTTATCCTGCTCCATGCCTTTTGCCCAGAAACGCTCACGGCAGCGTCTTACATACCAGTTACTCATCTCGTCTACAAAGCCCTGAAGTGCTCTTGCAGTCTCCGGAATCTTATAGTCGTTCAGATCCTCGTCAACAGTCTTTACAAGTGTATTCAGCTTGCTGAGGAGCCATTTGTCCATAACCGGAAGCTTGTCATAGTCAAGTGTATATTTGGTAGCATCGAAGTTATCAATATTTGCATAAAGTACAAAGAATGCATAGGTATTCCACAGAGTACCCATGAATTTACGCTGACCTTCCTGAACAGCCTTGCCATGGAAACGGTTCGGCAGCCATGGTGCACTGTTGATGTAGAAGTACCAGCGGATGGCATCTGCACCGTATGTCTGAAGTGCATCAAACGGATCAACTGCATTTCCCTTGGACTTGCTCATCTTCTGGCCATTCTCATCCTGAACATGTCCAAGAACGATAACGTTCTTATATGGAGCCTGATTAAACAGAAGAGTAGACTCAGCAAGAAGGGAGTAGAACCATCCTCTTGTCTGGTCAACAGCCTCAGAAATAAAGTTTGCCGGGAACTGCTGTTTGAACAATTCCTGATTCTCAAATGGATAATGATGCTGTGCAAATGGCATTGCTCCTGAATCGAACCAGCAGTCAATAACCTCCGGTACACGGTGCATAGTGCCGCCGCACTCCGGACACTTCATGGTAAGCTCGTCAATGTATGGGCGGTGAAGCTCTACTGTCTTGGCGCGCTCGTCACCAGTTTTCTCATAGAGATCCTGACGGCTTCCAACAGATTCCATATGACCGCAGCTGCACTCCCAGATATTCAGTGGAGTTCCCCAGTAACGGTTACGGCTGATTCCCCAGTCCTGAACGTTCTCAAGCCAGTCGCCGAAACGTCCTTTACCGATGCTCTCCGGGATCCAGTTAATGGTGTTGTTATTGCGGATCAGGTCATCTTTAACAGCTGTCATTTTAATAAACCAGGATTCTCTTGCGTAGTAGATCAGTGGTGTATCACAACGCCAGCAGTGTGGGTAATCATGCTCAAATTTCGGAGCATCGAACAGCTTGCCTTCTTTTTCAAGATCAGCCAGTACCATTGGGTCTGCTTTCTTAACAAATACACCGGCATATGGTGTCTCAGCAGTAAGATCACCCTTGCCATCTACAAACTGTACAAACGGAAGGTCATATTCACGTCCTACACGGCTGTCGTCTTCACCAAATGCAGGAGCGATATGAACGATACCGGTACCATCACTCATGGTAACATAGTTATCACATACGATATAATGCGCTTTCTTGCCCTTGGATGCTACATAGTCACCTGTGCATTTAAACAGAGGCTCATATTCCTTATATTCCAGATCTTTACCTTTGTAAGTTTCCAGAACCTCATATGCAGGCTCTTCTTCCTTTGCAAGCTTGCCAAGTACTTTGTCAAGAAGTGCTTCTGCCATATAGTAAGTGTATCCGTCTGCTGCTTTTACTTTACAGTAAGTCTCATCCGGATTTACGCAAAGTGCAACGTTAGAAGGCAGTGTCCACGGTGTTGTGGTCCATGCCAGGAAATATGCGTCCTCTCCAACCACTTTGAAACGTGCGATCGCAGAACGCTCTTTTACTAATTTATAGCCCTGGGAAACCTCCTGGGATGAAAGCGGGGTTCCGCAGCGTGGACAGTAAGGAACGATCTTGAAGCCTTTGTATAAGAGACCTTTGTCCCAGATTTCTTTCAGTGCCCACCACTCGGACTCAATATAATTGTCCTCGTAAGTTACATATGGATGCTCCATATCAGCCCAGAAACCAACTGTTGAGGAGAAATCCTCCCACATTCCTTTGTATTTCCAGACACTCTCTTTACACTGCTGGATGAACGGCTCCATACCGTATTCCTCGATCTGCTCTTTTCCATCCAGACCAAGCTTCTTCTCTACCTCAAGCTCTACCGGAAGACCATGGGTATCCCATCCAGCCTTACGCGGAACCATGTAACCCTTCATTGCGCGGTATCTTGGAATCATATCCTTGATAACACGTGTCAGCACATGGCCGATATGCGGCTTGCCGTTTGCTGTTGGCGGTCCGTCATAGAATGTGTAAGTCGGGCCTTCTTTACGGTTTTCCATACTTTTTTCGAAAATATGGTTTTCTTTCCAGAATTCTTCTACTTTTTTCTCGCGATCAACGAAATTCAGATTCGTGTCTACTTTCTGGTACAAAGCTTTTTCCTCCTTAAATTAATTGTTGCTGTCTGCACTGGCGGACAACTTGTTAGATGAAAGCCGATGCTGTATTGGACTTCCAGAGTACGCAGTCAAAACGCCAGAGGAGTTTCCTTATATAAGAAAAGCCTCCATCCCTGCAAAAGGACGAAGGCTGTCAGCACTCGTTATACCACCTGTTACAATGTACAGGCCCGCTGCCGCGACCGATACATGCTCCCTATAACGGGGGAATTCCGTTATCTCTTACTTGAAAGCTCCGAATATATGCTATGTTCATTCCTGCATCGGTAAAACACAAATATATTTCCAGCGGAATTCAGAGATAAAACTCCGGAGTGATCTTCGGCTGAGTCTACTTGCGGCGGGCTTGCACCGTCCCCGTCTCGCTGAAAAGATCCCTGGCTCTCGCCCCTCGTGACCTTAAACGTTCAAAATCAGCTTACTGTCTCCATCGCAGTCTTTACCTATGATGTTTTCTTGTCTATTATAAGGGGCATAATTTCTATATGTCAAGTGTTTTTCCGCTGAAAAAATGGAGAGAACAGGGGAAAATATTGCTGGATTTGTCTATTTTACGGGGTGATGGGAACAATTCACACTCTTTTAATAGTTTTAGGGAGGGAAAAGTGGTATAATCAAGTAATATCTTAGGGCATAACACAAAATATTGCGTAGCAACACGCAGAGTTTATGGTCTATATGCACTCATATTGAAGTGTTGCGCTACGAAAACAATACTTTATGAGGAATTCACAGTTCCACATGCGATTTTAAACAGTTTTACTAGCATTTATTTAAGAAAGGATTTTATATGAGCAGAAAAAAACTTCATATGAAAATAAAGCGGATTTTCTGCGGAGTTCTGGCAGCGGGAATGCTTCTGGGGCAGACTGGTGCAGTCTGGGCAGAGGCCACCGATACTCCTGCAAATGATACAGCAGCCAGTTCCCCTACTCCTACTCCGGATCCGCATACCGAATATTACGCACAGGAAGCTGACACGGATTCCATCCAGGGCTGGCCGGTGGGTCCTAAGATCGAGGCACAGGCTGCAGTTCTTATGGATTTAAATACAGAAGCGGTCCTGTATTCCAAGAATGCCGACACCCAGCTTTACCCCGCCAGCATTACCAAACTTCTCACTTGTCTTCTCGGCTGTGAGAATCTGGATATAAACGCACAGCTCACCCTTTCCCAGCAGGCAGCTTACGGAATTGAAGCTGGAAGCTCCACCATTTACGGTGACGCCGGGGAGGTTTTCACTGTGGAACAGTGTCTAATGGCACTAATGCTGGAATCTGCCAACGAAATGGCACTTGGCATTGGCGAAGAAGTTTCCGGTTCTGTAAAGAAATTTGTAGAGCTGATGAACACCAGAGCCGCACAGCTTGGATGTAAAAATACCCATTTTAATAATCCAAACGGTCTTCCTGATCCGACTCACGTTACCACGGCAAGCGATATGGCAAAGATTGCCAAGGCAGCATGGCAGAATCCTCTTTGCAGGAAATTTTTCACCACAGACCTGTATAATATTCCGCCGACTAATATTTTCAACGAAACCCGTTACCTCCTGAACCATCACAAGATGATGGCAGGCAGGGATTACGCCTACGATGGTGTCCTTGGTGGAAAAACAGGCTACACAGATGCCGCCGGTGCTACCTTGATCACCTACGCCAAACGTGGGAATATGACGCTGGTTGCCGTTGTCCTGAATTCCGTAAACGGTGCATGGGCAGATACCAAGAGCCTTCTGGATTACGGTTTTGACAATTTCGAAGTCCAGAAGGTCAAAGTCAGCAAGAATCCTGTTCCGAAGAAAAATCTTCCAAGCGAACAGTACCTGCTGAACAATTGCGGAAATACCTATCCATTCTACTATACCAGGAATGTATATGTAACTGTCCCCACTGGCACTGACCTTAGCACTCTTACTAAGAAACAGGCAATCCTTTCCAATGCGGTTGGACCATTAAGATTAAAGAGCAAATATTACTTTAACGGGCAGATGGTTGGATGGGGAATGCAGTATGAGCGGTCGATTCTGACGAATCTGCTGACAATACCAACTTTATAAAATAAAATGTAATGAAAAAGGACTGCGCGACGGCAGTCCTTTTTCATTAGCTATTATATGTTTTTATCTCTCTTCATCATAGTGTACAAATGCATCTACCTTCGGCTGTGATCCACAGCCTGGGACAAACTCATTTGTAAGGAATTCTGTTGTCATAAATTCTCTTTCTTTGACACCAGTTGTAAAAGCTCCCATACAGATAATATTTGCATCATTGCTCAACCGAGCACGCTGTGCTGAATAATAATCTGTTACCAACGCAGCATATGCACCTTTAACCTTATTTGCCGCAATAGACATACCAATTCCAGTTCCACAGATCAGGATTCCCCTGTCAAACTTTTCAGCAGCCACAGCTTCCGCAACTTTAAATGCAACATTGGCATAAATTGGATCTTCACTTCCGTAGTCAGTTACTTCTCCATAGCCTTTACTCTCAATAAATTTAATCAGCTCTTCTTTTTCTTTCTGTGCATTCGGGTCACAGCCAATTACAATTTTCATAATATCCTCCTTACAGTACCGTAAGCCCCTCTTTATTCTGGAATAAGTGCTCCATCAAGGAATGCCATAATTCTAACCGGGCAAGCCTCAATACCATGGATTTTAAGCGGCTCAATTGTAACAAATGCTCTCTTTCCTACTTTATCAAGATTAGTCAGAGATTCTACCATTGCAACATTGTGTTCAAATACATAGTTGTGGTTCGGCTGATCATCAATTCCATCTGCATTTTTATGATTGAAATTCTCCAGAGAAGTTGCATCTGTACCGATTGCTTTAATTTTCTTCTCGTCTACCAGCCATTTAATAGCATCCATTTCTACATATGGATATGGCTCCCAGTCATTTGTTCTCCACTTAGCATCAAGTCCTGTATGAAGGAATACCATATCACCTTCCTGGATATGTTTTCCTCTTTCTTTAAACTCTTCCAGAGTCATTGCATCTCCAGCTTTTTTATCTGTAAAATCAATAATTGATGCATTTCCAATCAGATTCTCAATTGGATAATTCTGTGCCTGAAGTCCGTCTTTTCTATGATGGTACGGAAACTCAACATGAGTTCCGCAATGTGTCCAGAAAAATACTTCTCCGGAAATATACCAGCTTCCTTCTGGATGTGGCTCTCCACGCTCACCCATAACAGAAACATCATAGGTCTGTGCCATTAAACGGAAGTGCTCCTCTTTTGTGTGATCCGGATCAAATGGTGCCGCCTCTGGTGAGTGATCGAATGGTTTTACATCTGCAGTTGGTGCAGACGGAATCATATCATGGCTTAACTCGATTACTTTTGAAAAATCAACCTTCATTGTGTGGCCTCCTGTTTATAAATATTTTTTATTTTTAGCTTCTGTAAAATGAATTAAATTGTAAAAAACTTTATGCTGCATTTAATCTCTTAGATTTTACACAATCGACAGCAATTGCAATAAGAATGATTGCACCTGTAATAACCTGCTCCCAGTATGCTGAGATAGCCAGGATCGTAATTGCATTCTGAACAACTCCCATAAAACATCCGCCAATAAGAGCTCCAAGAATACTTCCACGTCCGCCAGAAAGAGAGGTTCCTCCAATTGCAGCTGCTGTAACAGATGGCATAACCCAGTCAGAACCAACTGTCGGCTGTGCTGTACCAAGTCTGCAAGTGATCAAAATTCCTCCGATGGATGCCATAACTGCTGAAATTCCATATACATTAATCGTAACATTATCTGTTTTAATACCTGCAATACGGGCAGCTTCTTCATTTCCACCAACTGCATATACATTTCTTCCAAATGGTGTGTATCGCATTACATATGCCAGCACGATACAGAACACAATCATTGCAATTGTCGGAAATGGAATGACTCCAAACAGCATTCCACGTCCAAGCTGAACAGCGCTCTCAGGAATGTCCAGAATAGGATGTCCCTGAGTAATTACATAAATAATACCAGTAAAAATCTGTCCGGTTGCTAAAGTAACAATAAATGGAATCATTTTAATTTTTGTAATCAGGATTCCATTAAGACATCCACAGGCATATGCCAGAACTAAAATACATGGAATAACAATTACTGGTGAGATTCCTGCATTTACCATAAACCATGCGGATAAAATACCAGACATACCTGCCATACCAGCAACGGAAAGGTCAATTCCTCCCGTAAGCAGTACAAGTGTCTGTCCAAATGCAACAATCGTCGTCCATGAAATGGTTCTGATTAATGTAGATACGTTAAAGGATGAATAGAATGCCGGTCTCGCAATACACAAAGCGATGCAGATTACAACCAGAACAACCAGCATCATATATTCTGTAGGCAAATTTAAAATACTGAATTTCTTTTTATTATTCATTTTTTCCTCCATCCCCCAGGGCTATTTCGAGAATATCCTGAGAAGTATTTATACTTTTCGCATCAAGAATTCCTTTTTGTTTTCCTTCATGCATAATCATAATCCTGTCGCAAAGAAGCATTAACTCTTCATGCTCTGATGAAACAACGATTACAGTAACCCCCGCCGCAGTCATCTGACGGATCAAATCGTAAATCTCAGCTTTTGCATTTACATCAATTCCTCTTGTAGGCTCATCCATAAAAATAATTTTTGCACCCTCTGCAAGCCAGCGCGCAAGAATAACTTTCTGCTGATTTCCTCCACTTAAAGATTTGATTGGAGTATCTACCGATGGAGTTTTTATCTGTATTCTTTCAATATAATCATTTGTGATTTTTTTCGCATTTGAGTAATCAATTTTTCCAGCTTTCATTATCTTTTTGTACATTGGAATAACCATATTCTCCTGTACTGATAAAATTGGAAAAATTCCATGTGCACGGCGTTCCTCCGGAAGATATCCCATACCCTGTTTTACCCCATCAGAAGGTGATGTGATCACCGTCTCTTTTCCATACAGGTAGAGTTTTCCATTTTCTGGTCTGGTTCTTCCGAATATTGCACTGATAAGTTCGGAACGACCAGCTCCAACAAGTCCGCCTATTCCAAATATTTCTCCTCTGTTCACAGAGAAATTAATATCTTCAAATTCTTTCGTCCTGGTAAAATGTTCAACTCGCAGCACCTCGTCTTTTTTCACTTCACGATTTACACGAGTCTGCTTTGCCATTTTTTTACCAGCCATTTTTTCAATCAAAGTTGCCTCATCTATACTGGACGTATCATCCACAGATACCATTTTTCCATCACGCATGACTGTAATACGGTCTGTAGTAGATAACAATTCATCCAGATGATGGGTAATGAAAACAATTGTTTTTCCTTCTTCTTTCAGTTTTTTCATCAATGCCAGCAGCGTTTTTACCTCGGCTGTAGTAAGAGACGCTGTGGGTTCATCAAATACAAGAATCTTGGCACCAGTAGCCAAAACACGGGAAAGCTGAACCAACTGCTGTTGAGCGGAACTAAGACGGCTTACAATTGTTGTGGGATTGATATCAAGGCCGATTGATTTCATCACCTTAACAGCCTCTTCGTTTGTCTTCTTCCAGTTGATCCTACCGCCAGTCTTAATTTCATTTCCAAGAAAAATATTCTCAGCTGCAGTTACAAATGGATTCAGATTCAGCTCCTGTGGAACCATACCAATTCCTAATTTGATGGCTTCTGTAGGGTTTCCGATTTTTACGCTTTGTCCTTCAACCAGAATTTCACCTTCATCAGCTTTGTAAATTCCCATAAGTACTTTCATCAAAGTACTTTTTCCGGCTCCATTTTCCCCTATAAGTCCGTGTATTTCTCCGGACAGGATCTCAACAGTCACATTATCCAAAGCTTTTACACCAGGAAATGTCTTAGTGATACCTTTCATTTGCAAAATATACTTGTCCATTTGTAATTACCTCTATTTTTTCCCAGACCCGATCGACTATAAGCAACCAGGTCTGGTTATTCAGATTCTACTTAAAACGAATACGTATATTAGTTCCAATCGTAGTCATCAACATTTTCCTGATATACAAATGCTGCTGGAATATCATCCTCAACCTTGTAAGGCTCATTTCCATCTGCGATCATGATCATGTTGTAAACACTGTTATATCCATAAGACGGAACGTCCTGTTTTAATGTGCAGTACATTGTACCATCTTTCAGATATCCTGCTGTTTCCTCATCCTCAGACATACCTACAACAAGTACATCGCCAGCTTTTCCAGCATCTTTGATTGCACGACAAGCACCAACTGGAGCTGCACCATTGCATCCGAATACACCTTTCAGATCTGGATATGTGGAAAGATAACCCTCTGTAATAGAAAGTGCATCCTCAACAGAGTCATTATCCGGCTGCTCATCTACAATCTCAATATTGGTATTCTCAGTGATATAATCTTTGAATCCGTTTACACGCTCAATATGGTTGGAAGCACTAAGGGTTCCGGAAAGGATTGCAACCTGACCTTCATTTCCAAGCTTGTCAGCCAGAACCTTTGCCATTTCGTAACCATCCTCATAATTTGTTGAATGTCCGCAATAGTATTTTCTGGATGAATCTGGAGCGTCAACATCGAATGTTTCAACATTAATTCCTGCTGCAACGATCTCATCTACAACAGATGTTTCTGCTGAAGGGTCAATGATTGCTACAGACATTCCATCTGGCTGTGTAGCTGCATTTGCTTCCATTTTTGCAGTCTGGTCTGTTACAACAGCATCTGCCGGAGCATCCCATACATAATTAACTTTAACGCCTTTTTCCTCAAGTTCTGCAACGGCTTCGTCAATACCAGTTTTTACGCCTTCGTACCAGGTATGAACAACCTTCGGGATGAATACGAGATTGTACTCGTCTTTTGCAGGAGTATACTCGCTGTAATTACGATCTTCTTCTGCATCAGCTGCGTATACGCTTACTCCCATTGAACCCATTGCTACTACAGATGCTAACAGTACTCCCAATACTTTTTTGTTCATTGCTTTTTCCTCCTAAATGTTTTTTGTTTTGTATACTAAATCTTTCTCAAAGATTTGTATCGTTTAATATGTTTGCTCTGATACTCATTGTATCTTTTAAGTTTTCATAAAGTGCTTTATACACCTTGAAATATTCATTATAAGCGTTGTGCTTTTTCATATCGGGCATCACCGCTTCATTAAATTCAATCCATTCACTGATCTGAGTAAAATCTATTGACTCTTTCCCAGCTTTCGCTGCCATGAATGCATCTCCCAAAGGTGCCTCAACCGGATTGATTGGTGTTAGTACAGGAAGCCCCATTATGTCTGCAAGAATCTGTTTCCAAATCATAGAGCGGGAACCTCCGCCAACCAAAACAATCTTTTCGATTCTTTCATTGTCAAGATTCATAGAATCATTCATGTCTCTCAGTGAATAACCTACTGCCTCAAGAATTGCGTGATAAACATGCGTCTTTTTGTGTGCCAGCGTCATTCCGAAAAATACACCGGTTGCATTCTGATCCCAAATAGGTGAGCGTTCACCCATAAAATAGGGAAGAATAACAAGTCCATCACTTCCTGGTGGAATGTCAGCATCAATAATGCCTTTTTCTATCTCAGCATACTCAGCAGCTCCATCTCCACCGCAGAAATTATTTACAAACCAGCGTGGCAATGCACCTGCTGTTGATGCCCCTGCATATGTATAACTGATATCTTCCGGATCAATCGCATATGGCATTGAAACGATCTGCGGATCCCCTGATAAGCCAGTATGAAGCACGCCCCAGTTTAAAGAAGTTCCAAGAACAGCTGCATTATCACCTGGCTTAACTGCATTTGCACTAAGCATAGAAGAAATACAGTCAATTGTTCCAGCACATAGCTCAACTTCATGTTTCAGACCGAGCTTCTTGGAAAATTCCTCATTGATCATTCCAACAATATCATATGGCTTACAAAATTCTGTAGGCATGGTTTCAAAAGGTATTCCAAGAAGCCCACACATTTCTTCACTCCAGCAGTGGTTTCGGTAATCATATATTCCACCAAAGTTTCCAGCTGAGCTGTAATCCACCATAAGCTTTCCAGTCATTCTGTAGACGATATAACTATTTGCCGGTAGAACCCATCTGAGTTTTTTCCAGTTCTCAGGTTCATTATTTTTCACCCACAGAAGCTTAATATATCCGAAATAAGAATCGATTCCATTATCGGTTACTTCTGCTATTTTGTCTGCCAGATTTTCCTGGGCCCAGGCACTTTCTTTCTCAGCCCTTCGATCCAGCCAGATTAGTGCCGGACGAATGGAATTCATATTTTCATCTAACATTGCACCGGTTCCTGCATACAATGCACTAATACAAATTCTTTCAATACAGGCTTCATCAATCTGTCCAATCACGGCTTTGATGGATTCCACAGCCCCATCCAGCCACACATCAGGTTCCTGCTCCGCCCAGTTGTTATGTTTTTGTATGAAAGTATATTTCTTTGAGCCTTCTGCCAGAACCTTGCCATTCTCATCTACTGCAACGGCTTTTGTGCTTGATGTTCCAACATCACATCCAATGTATATTTTCATGACCAGTCTCCTCTTAAGCTAAAGCCTCCATTGCTTTTTCATAATCTTCTTTAGAAGGAGTTTTTCCATGCCATACAACAACATTCTCCATAAACGGAACACCTTTTCCTTTTACTGTATGTGCAAGAATTACGGACGGTTTTCCTTTTGTTGCTCTCGCCTGATCCAGTGCATCCAGAATCTCATTGAAATCATGTCCATTAATTTCCTGAACATTCCATCCGAAAGCTTTCCATTTCGCAGCCAGGTCTCCCATATCTTTTACTTCTTTTGTAGGAGCATCATTCTGAAGACCATTCACATCAACAAATGCGCAAAGGTTATCCAGACCAAATCCGGCAGATGTAGCTGCTGATTCCCAAATCTGACCTTCATTAATCTCGCCATCACCCATCATACAATAAACTCTGCCTTTATATCCCTGGTATCTATTTCCAAGTGCCATTCCGGCAGCTACGGAAAGTCCGATTCCAAGAGATCCTCCTGCAATTTCTACTCCAGGAGTTTTCATACAAGGATGTCCCTGTAAAAGGCCATTGATTCTTCTATATGAATCAAAAAGTCTTTCTTTTGGAAAACAGCCCACATCAGCAAGATTAACATATAAGGCAGGAGCTGTATGTCCTTTTGATAAAACAAATCTGTCTCTGTTAGGATCATCCATGTTTTTACCTGAATAATTCATCTCACCATGAAACAGTGCTGTTAAAATATCGATTTCTGAAAGAGAGCCGCCCAGATGACCTGACTGAGCAGCGTAAATCATTTTTACAATATCCCTGCGAAGTTCTTTTGCTTTTGCTTCTAAAGCAGTCACATCTCTAGACATTTGCCTTTCCCTCCTTTATTGCAATTGCTTTCTTGGCTTCTTCTACAATATGCTGGGCTGTCAGACCATATTTTTCAAACAGATCATCCTGCAGACCAGATTCACCAAACCGGTCCTGAACACCAACGGTTCTTACAACTGCCGGACATTTTGCTGATGTTACCTGTGCCACTGCAGCACCAAGACCACCAATAACGGAATGATCTTCTACAGTAACCATCGCTTTTGTCTTCTTTGCATACTCAAGAATAACATTCTCAGCCAAAGGCTTAATGCAATATGCGTTAATTACAGCTGCGTTAATTCCTTCTTCCTTCAATTCCTCAGCAGCTTTCATTGCAACTTCTACCATCAGACCGCAGCCAACAAGTGTTACGTCACTGCCATCCTGAAGAATATCACATCCGCCAATCTGATCTACTTTTCCATCTTCGAAAATATCAGTTGCCTTATCTCTTCCAAGTCTCAGATAAGCAGGTCCATCATATGCCATCATTGCTGCGAAAGCAGCTTTCTCATCAGCAATGTCTGCTGCTACGAACACTTTAAAATTAGGAAGTGTTCTCATAATTGAGATATCTTCAAGGCACTGATGTGATGCTCCATCCTGGCCTACACAGAGACCTGAATGTGTTGCAACAATTTTTACATTCAGATTCGGATAGGCAATTGCCTGTCTGATCTGTTCATAGGGTTTCTCTGCAACAAACATCGAAAATCCTACAACTACCGGTTTAAGTCCTGTAGTAGCAAGTCCTGCTGCAGTTCCAATTAAATCGGTTTCGCTGATACCAACGTTGATCATTCTCTCTGGATATGTCTCTGCAAATTTGGTAAGACATAAGGCTCTGGCAGAATCTGCATTGAGAACCACTATTTTCTCATCCTGAGAAGCCTGATCCATAATTGCATCGATAAGATTAGTACGAAAAGATCTTTCCATATTCGCCTCACACTCCGTTTTTTATTTTTGATAATTGGAGTATAGCACATTGTATTTTGAGTTTCAATTGCTAATTTATATAATATTACGGCTTATTTTTTATGTGTATTGCACATTTATTGCAGTTTTAGTCTTGATTTATACTCCGTTTTATTTTATAATTTAGCGGAGCGACAATTAATAGAAATTCGCTTTACAAATGCAATACATCTATATAAAATAAAATTAATGTATGTAATTGGGAGGTCACTATGTCTGAAATTTCTGTAGCCGCAAATTCTTCTCTTAATATTTTTACTGCAATCCGGCTTTGGAAGCCATCTCTGTCCAAAACGGAAAATCGAATTGCAGATTACTTTTACAATCATCCACAGGAAGCAGCCAATCAATCTATGCTTAAAGTCGCAGAGATATGTCACTGTGGAGAGGGTTCTATTGATCGTTTTTGTAAAAAAATGGGATATTCCGGTTTTGCACAGGTTAAAGAAATGCTGGCGACTCAAAACGCAACTTCTGAAGCCCTTGTGCAGCAGGTTGATATTGAGCAACATGACTCTATAGAATCAATCAGCGAGCAAATATGTAATTTGTACACAAATACAATACAACTGACTATGGAGCTGAATTCTCCTTCTGTTTTCCAGGAGGCCACAAACAGAATCGTTTCTGCAAAACATATTTTCTTCTATGGAATCGGAGATGCAACCGTTCCCTGTTTATGCGCCAGCTACCGATTCCGGCGAATTGGGTTCAACTGCTATTTTGATTTTGACCCAGATATGCAATTAATCACGGCTTCGAATATTGCCAGTGATGATGTGGTAATCGCGATTTCTCACTCCGGTATGTCCAGAACTGTCAACGCCGCTGTAAAAGCTGCTCACGAGGCAGGAGCCTTTACCATTGGCATTACGCAGTCAGTAAAGTCCACAATGACCCAATATTGTAATTTAATATTTTACAATGCAACCTCTGATATCACCGTGGGTAAGGAAATTGTTGCACACCGTTTTTCAGAAAATGCGATAATCGAAATTTTATACGCAAGTGTAGTAAGCAAAATGCCAGAGACCGCAAATTACCATTTGCGGAAATCTGCAGAGATCCTGACAGCCAACAAAGAGCCTTCATTTTAATCAAATAATTTATGACACCTGTGACGCGACCCAAAAGACAAAAAAATCCTCTTTATTCTGTTTTGCACTTTGAATTTATGCAAATAGAGAATAAAGAGGATTTTAATTTTTGTACATATTATCTGTAGCACAGTGCCTTTTGCAAATATTCTTTCGTCTCTTTATTGGGAACAAAAACCATCCCATTGTCATATGTCAGCACTCCATACATCACCATTGCTGAATAAATTTCTTCTTTTATCTTTAGCTCCTGGGCGGTGACGGCGTATTCCTGGATTCCGGAGGGGTTTTTTCTATTAACCAAGCGTTAGTTTATTGGCTTGGCTGCTCTTCTTTTTTCAGGCGGCGTTTGGCCCTGTGGGCATCACGTTTCTGGCGGATCTCGTCGGCTTCTTCGTCGGTTACGTTAGTCAGTTTCTTGATTACATAGTACATGTTGTCTTCTGTCCGGCGGATCCGGATCTTGCCAAGGACAAAGCCATGTTCCTGGCAAAGGGACACGCTGTAGTAAACCTTGGAATTATTCATAAACCAGCGGATCTTGCGCTTAGCCGGGTTATGGCACAATGGGCATTTCGTGCTAGTTACTTCACGGTCCTTCATGGCTTTTTCCCGGGAATAAAATTCACGGGATACATATTTATCGTAAGCCGGGTAGGATACGTGGATCTCTTCCCGTTTACTCTTAGGGTTCTGGTATACGTCCAGGGATGAGTTAGGAAAAATATACTCGTCTTCTATTTTCTGGAGAATACATGCGGTGTAATAAGCATCTCCCAGAGCGCGGTGGAAGTCCATTTTCTTCTCTACGCCCATTTTATCTGTGGCAAATTCCAGGGCACGGCGCTCGTCGTTTTCCTCGTAGCGGATGGCAAATAATTTCTGCACATCATAATAGGTCACCGGACCTTTGATTCTGGAAAGCCTGCCATAGTATTTCATATTCCGCTGCAGCTCCATCACATCCTGATTTCCCCAGGTGAAGAAAATATATTCTTCTCCACACCAATCCAGAAACTCTGTAACTGCCTGTGGAAAAGGGGTTCCGTTCTGCAGATCTTTATAATTCATATGAATTACTTCATGGATACTGTCATGAATCCAGTTATACACCTGGGGCTTGACCAGACGCTGAAAGCTGTCCACAATTTCTTTCTTTTCATTCAGTTTTACTGCGCCGATTTCTATGATTTCAAAAGGCAGACGGCTGTTGGACCACCTTTTTCCCCCTGGGCTCTGGTTCCATTCCAGGTCAAATACAATGTAATTCATGGGTAAATTCCTTCTCTTAAAACGTTGTTACTGTTCACAACGCTTGCAACAACATTTTGTTTTTTTACAGTCAGCAATAATTCCAGACAAGTATAACAGACAGGTGAAATGATGTAAAGACATAAGAAAAAACCTGCCGGTGGGTAGCCGGCAGGAAATGAGGGGGTATGAAACACAATCTATGTAAATTAGAAAATCGTCTTTAGATGAAACACAATCTATATGAAAGAAGCTGTTCACAGTATTCAGTAATTATTTACGCCAGCCGCCGCTTCTATTTCACGGCTGGCGCACATATTTTATGTCAGTCTATATCAGTCCCAAAATCTATTTTACCAAAATCAACCTTCAATAGAAATAAACTTCTTCTCTTCTGGCACTTTCTTCTTCACTTCCTTCGGGAAGGTAACAACCAGAACACCGTTGTCATATTTTGCATGAATGTCCTCATGCTCCAACTCTTTTCCTACATAGAAACTTCTGGAGCACTGTCCGGTGTAACGTTCTCTGTGGACATATTTACCATGATTATCCTTCTCATCTTTATTCTCAGTTCTGGAAGCCTGGATGTTCAGGTAACCATCCTTCAGCTGAATCTTCACATCTTCTTTATGAAATCCCGGAAGGTCCATGCTCAGCTCGTAACTGCCATCCACATCCTTAATATCTGTCTTCATCAGTTCTGTGGTTCTGTAACCTCTGTTCGTCTCTCTTTCTACAGGTACTCTCATCCAATCATCAAATAAATCTTCTCCAAAAATACTAGGCATTAACATAATCCATTCCTCCTTATATTGTGAACACTTACGTGTTTAATTAACATTCTCAATGAAACTGGAAGATTTCTTTTTCTCTCTTCCTTTGTTCTGTATGTAATATAACACGTATTGTTAGCACTGTCAAGAGATGAGTGCTAATTCTTTTGTGAAGAATTTGTGTCCTTAAATTATGCCTTTTTCAGATAATTCAATTTGGATATTCCCCAACTGTGCATTATTTCTCAATGCGCCGGTTTCCAGCTTACCGCCTGCTGCCTTGCATCCACAAATCTCTTATAGATACCTTCCTGCTTCATTAGCTGCTCATGTGTTCCCTGCTGCACAATTTTTCCTTTGTCAACAACCACAATCTGATCTGCATGTCTGACTGTTTTTAATCTGTGGGCAATCATAATAATCGTTTTTTCCTTTGTAAGTGCATCTACTGCATCCATCAGCTCCTTTTCATTCTCCGGATCAACATTGGCCGTTGCCTCATCTAATATAACGATTGGCGCATCCTTCATAATCGCTCTGGCTATCGAAATACGCTGCTTCTCACCACCGGAAAGTGTGGCTCCTCCTTCTCCGATCACTGTGTCATATCCATTCGGAAGTTTGCTGATGAAATCATGACAACATGCTTTCTTCGCCGCTTCCACCACTTCCTCATGACTTGCATCCTGACGTCCGAATTTAATATTATTCTCAATGGTGTCTGCGAACAAATACACCGACTGAAATACAAATGAAAAATTACGCATCAGACTGTTCATGCTGTAGTCTTTTACATTCACGCCTCCAAGCGTCACTTCCCCGGAATCCACATCCCAGAATCTGGCAATCAGATTGCAAAGTGTTGATTTTCCTCCACCAGATGGTCCATCGATCGCTGTCGTCGTTTTCTGTGGGATAGAGAGCGATATATCATCAATAATCTTACGTTTGTCATAAGAAAACGAAATGTTCGAAAGTCTGATATCATAATTTTCCGGCTGGATCTCTTTGCCGTCAATATCCATAGTGTCCAGCTCCAGTATTGCATTTGCTTTATCTACACATACACTTACCACATGTAAAAGGGATGAATAATTTTCTGCGCATTCCAGGCTGGAATAAAGCATAAAGTGCTGACCAGGTGATGAAATAATACAGATGACAAAATCAGAAACCGCAAATATTCCATTCGCCACATAATGCGCCCCAAACGGCAATACCGTAAGAAGTGTATAAGCTGTGACCACCATCATCAGTCCATGAAAGATCGAGCACCGTTTCATCCAGGAAATAAAGGAATCCGCATATGCCATAGCCGCCTTTGTAAATTTGGCATATTTCGTCATTCCCATTCTATTGTCTGATGTGTTTATTGTAACATCGTGTAATTAAAATTGGAGACAAAAAATACCAGGATAGTGCCCTTTCAGAGCTCACCTGGTATTTTATTTCCACAAAAGCTTTATATTCTCAACTCAGGAAGTTCTCAATGATCACATTTTCTGCCTCAGCCTCGGTCATGCCAAGAGTTCTCAGCTTCAAAAGCTGCTCATCGTTGATTCGACCGATTGCTGCCTCGTGAATGATCGCAGCATCCACATGTTTCGCCTGAATCTCTGGGATGGAGCCTACTTCGGCATGGTCCATAATAATGGAATCACACTGGATATGGGCATGGCATTTATTCTTTCCAACTGCCTTGGGATGGAAAACCTGGGAGGAATTTCCTTTTCCAACGGAACGGGAAATAATCTGTGCAGAAGAACCCGCTCCATTCATACAGACTTCAATATCAGACTCTGCTTTCTGCTCTCCGTCAGTCATCAGACGCTCCAGAACAAACAGCTTGGAATCTGCATCCATTGACACATTTGTAGTACGGATGGTGGAGTCAACCCCCTTGATCTGAACGGTATCCAAGGTGAACACAGAGTTCTCACCAAGTTCAATATTAGTCACCGGATTCAGCACTCTGCTGCCGGTTCCTTCGCCCTCACCGTAATGCTTTTCCTCGTAATGTACATTGGCATTCTTGCCCACATGGAAGGTGTGGATGCCATCGTGACGGCTGTCATTGCAGCCGCTGTTGTGGATTCCGCAGCCTGCCACAATGTCTACATCTGCACCATCTGCCACATAAAAATCATTGTAAACCAGGTCTGTCATTCCGGACACACTGACTACCACCGGGATAAAAACCTTCTCCCCTTTCGTCTCGCCATCAATGAAAATATCGATTCCCGGCTTGTCCTCTTTTTTCTTTATTTTGATATGTTCGCTGTCACCGTGACAGATGGAAATACCATTCTGACGGAGATTAAAAGCACCTTTCTGTGCAAAGCCTTCGCTGATCTTATCAAGCACACCCTGGGTTGTTTCTTCTACTTTAACCATCAACATTTTCCTCCTTCATTCAGACATTTCTGACATTTTTCCTGCTGAAATAAGGTTGGGAAAACGTCTTCTTTGGTACCATATTTCTTTACTTCACCGTCTTCAATTACCATGATCTTATCTGCCATATTGATGATTTTTTCCTGATGGGAAATCAGGATCAGGCACTCCTTTTTCTCACGATGAATCTCCTCAAAGCGCTTGATCAGCATGGAAAAGCTCCACAGGTCGATTCCTGCTTCAGGTTCATCGAAAATGCTTACTTTATGAGATTTCGCCAAAACTGTGGCAATCTCAATTCGCTTCATCTCACCGCCGGAAAGGGTTCCATCCAGCTGACGGTTCAGGTAATCTTCGGAACAAAGTCCTACAGCGGAGAGAAGGTCACAGCTCTCTTTTTCCGTTAAATTCTTTCCTGCTGCAAGAGATAACATTCTTGCCACGGTCATACCTTTAAAGCGGGGTGGCTGCTGAAATGCATAGCCAATTCCCGCATTTGCACGATGATCAATATCGTATCCTGTAATGTTCTCATCATCCAGATAAATTTCTCCGCTGTCTGCTTTCTCAATGCCAGCCAGTACCTTGGCCAGGGTGGATTTTCCACCTCCATTTGGTCCGGTGATTACCAGCATTTCCCCATCCTGAACATCAAAACTGATGTGATTTACCAGACAGCGCTTTTTCCCTTCTTCATTCACTTCAAAAGTCAGGTTCTTTACTTTCAGCATATTCGTACCTCTTCTGTTAATTTTACATTACTGCTCCAATTGTGCCCGAAATTCCAGAAAAAAATTGCTTTTGAGCAATAACGATTTTATCTCTTCTTGGACTGTACTCCAAATAAAAAAAATTGTCAACTAGTATTGAATTTTCTCTTCTTCTGGTTTATAATCGACATATGTCGAAAACAAGGAGGTGACATATATGCCCAGACCGCCCAGATGCCGCAGAATCTGCCAGGCACCCCAATATGAATCTTTTTCTCCGGAAGAATGTCCCAGAGAGTCGGAAGCTGTCACTCTGACTCTGGATGAATATGAAGTCATCCGTCTGGTAGATCTGGAGAAGAAAACTCACGAGCAATGTGCTGCTCAGATGGATATTTCCCGGACAACTGTCACAGAAATTTATGAAACTGCCCGGGAAAAAATTGCCCGATGCATCGTCCTTGGACAGCGCCTTGTCATAGCCGGGGGAAATTACCGGCTCTGCGAAGGTCGGGAGCATACGCGCTGCGGGAAATGCTGCTGCAGAAAGGAATCTAAACAGACTCCGCTTACCAGCTTAGACCTTTCACAGGAACTGCCAGCCGCTGACCGATTTAATAGTTCACTTCCCAAATCAAATTTACAAAATGAAGGAGATATCATTATGAAGATTGCAGTTACTTATGAAAATGGAGAAATTTTTCAGCATTTTGGACACACAGAAACATTCAAGATCTATGACATTGCAGATGGCAAGGTTGTAAGTGCCGAAGTAGTCGATACCAATGGAAGCGGTCACGGCGCACTGGCTGGATTCCTGGTTGCACATGGCGTAGATACCTTGATCTGCGGCGGTATTGGCGGCGGTGCCCAGAATGCACTTGCCCAGGCTGGAATCCGTCTTTTCGGTGGTGTCAGCGGCAACGCTGATGAAGCTGTAAACGCATTACTCGCAGGAAATCTTGGCTATAACCCCAATGTACATTGCGATCACCATGATCATGAAGCAGGTCACAGCTGTGGCGATCATGGCTGCGGAAGTCATTCCTGCCATTAATATCTGACACAGATTTAACCTAACGGTTAATCAGCTGTATTTATAAAAAAGACTGATATAACATACCGGACTCCAACAACCTCCTGAAGTACAGTATCATTTATATCAGTCTTTTTTATTATTTCTTCATGGCCACAAGCTCTCTTCGTGCAAACAATATCGCCAATGATAATGCCGCTGCATCTGCGATCGGTCCAGCATACATCACCCCGTCAATTCCCATTATTAATGAGAAAACAACGATCAATGGCAAAAGAAACAGCACCTGTCTGGTCAGGGACATGACGATTCCAAGCTTTGCTTTTCCGATAGATGTAAAAAATCCTGAGGACATTGGCTGAATCCCATTTGCAAATGTCATAAACATAAAAATCTTCAGATAGCGTTCTGCGAACTGGAAATAAAGGTCACTTCCTGTTCCGAAAATGCTCACAATCTGATGGGGAAATAGCTGGAAACAAAGGAAAAATATGGTGGCAATCACCGTACATGCAGTCACAGAATAACGGTATGCAAGCCTTACTCTGTCGTATTTTTTTGCTCCATAATTAAAGCCCCAGATTGGCTGACAGCCCTGGGAAATTCCAATACAAATCGCCATAAACACCTGATTTACTTTTGAAATAACTCCTACACAGGCAATAGGGATATCACTTCCATAAACAGATAATCCACCATAATAACGTAAAATATTATTCATCACAATTTGCACAATTGCCATGGCAATCTGATTGATACAGGAAGCCATGCCAAGGGAAACAATGGCTTTCAGACACTCTGCAGATGGCTTTAGCATTCCTGTTTCCAGATACATTTTACGGAATTTTCCAAAATATATAATCACAAGAATACCGGAAACCACCTGCCCGATTACAGTTGCCCAGGCAGCCCCCTTGATTCCCCATCCGAATCCAAAAATGAAAAGAGGATCCAGAATTGTGTTGATAACCGCACCTGTAAGAACACAGGTCATAGAATATGTTGGGCTTCTGTCTGCACGGACAATATGATTTCCTCCAATGGACAAAACATAGAACGGAAGTCCTACAGCAGTTATTCCAAGGTAGTCTACAGCATAAGGCATAACATCTGTTGTTGCTCCAAATAGACCTAGCAGCGAACGCAAAAACAGAAGCACTACCAATGCAAGAACCGCACCTGTAATCACCAGTGTGGAAAGCGCAGTTCCTGCTATGGAGCTTGCCCTCTGCTCTCTTCCGGCACCCATTTCCAGGTTATAATTGGAGGCACCTCCAATTCCCAGAAGCAGTGCCAATGCCGTTGCAATCGTTGTTACAGGAAATGCAACATTAGTAGCAGCATTTCCCAGCATCCCAACGCCCTGGCCGATGAAAATCTGATCCACAATATTGTACATTGCACTGACCAGCATACTGATAATTGCCGGAATTGCAAATTTCAATATCAGTCCTCCCACTGGAGCTGCTCCCAGGGGATTTTGCTCCTGACTGATGTTTGTTTCTTCCAAAAAATCTCCTCCCTTGCGTTAAAATAATTCTGTTTATTTCATTTAAATTCTGCTATGAATCATAACAAATTCTGAAAAACGATTCAAGATATTTATGCTCAAAAAGCCCAGCTGCATACACAACTGAGCTTTTTGTATGAATATGGTTATTACTTCGCTACTCGCAATCTCACCGCCATATACTCTTTCCCCGGCAGCTTTACTCGGAACTTTCCTTTATGAACTCCACCATCGGTAATAGTCATTTCCCAGGTATCGATAATTTCCACCTGATACTCTGTAGTATCATCAAAGTAGAAGTCTCGGAAGCCCGGCCGCATAAAGGAATAATAGTAAATAAAATAGTCTTTCCTTGCCGGGAAACCGGCAGCACGGCAGGCAACCTCATCCCATTTGCAGAGCATAGGTTCCACACCAAGTCCCGGTGTTTCTTCCATGATTTTTGCAAGAAATCTGATACGCTCCGGTGAGGTTCCGTGAAGAACGCCGCCATGAGACCACCAGAGAATACGATCCGGACTGAGATATGTTTCACCGTGTCCCGGATATCCTCCGCGGCAGAATGCCTCCCAGAATCTTCTCGTCATTTCCTCACCGCTGATATTTCCCCAGCCAAACTGAATGTTGCCCTCATAGCAGATTTCATCCAGAACTACCGGCTTATGGTATTTCTCGCGCCACTCATTTACCAGCTCGGAGGAACGGTATGTCTCCGTTCTCTGGATGCTGCAATGGGTAATCCAGGGCAAGTTATAATCATAATACGCTTTGCAGTTATGAATGGATCTGAGATGATGGTAAGGATCCTTCTCACAGATAATGCTGGCATATCTTTCCCAGTCAGAAAGAGTCTTCTCATGCATCAGATCATATTCATTAGCCAGGGACCACCATACATTTCGGTATGCGGAAAAACGGGCCAGCACATACTTCCAGTAACGGTCATCATCCTCTGCTTTCATCATGGAGAATCCCCATCTGTCATACGGATGCATAACAATCAGATCTGCCTCGATCCCCAAATTCATAAGTGCCTGAATACACTTTTCAATATGTTGAAAATGGGCTGGATTGAATCTGGTAAAATCCCAGTCATTGCCCGGAGCACAGCCATTATATTCCGCGAAATTATTCTCATTTAACACAGAACTGTCGCAGGGTGTTCCCTCATAAGGATAGGTAATCGGCTCATGAAGATTGTAGTCATAGTGCTTGGGGAAAATACAGAAACGAATCTTATTAAACGCATTTTCTTCCAGAGTTTTCAGTGTCTGTTTCTGTAATTCTTCATTCTGCAGATTCCATACATAGCAGGTAGTTCCGATGCAGTGATAGGGTGTTCCATCCTCATAGGAAAGATAATAGGTACCCGCAACACGAACCGGACCATGGTTGTCTGCTGAAGGAGAAGTTACAGTAAAACTACCAGTCAGCATATTTCTGACAGCACATTTTTCTGCTTCCTTCCCACCATCAGCAATTCCAAACTTATGTTCAGGCGCTTCTTCATCCGGCACTTCTTCCCCTGCGTTAATATCAAAGGAAGCCTCAATTTCAAAAGTATACTCGTCTGTAAAAGACGGCATAAATCTTACTTTATAAGCACCATCTCCATCATAAAAACCATCTACCGTTTTCTTCTCATTTTTACAGCAAAAAGTACCTTTGATCCACTGGTCACAAAATGGATTTCCCTCCTTTGGACCGCTTATGGTCACTTCAAAAATGCCCCATTTTTCTATTGTTTTTGCATAATTTAATTTCATTTTTCTTGTCTCCTTCTCCATTTTAGATCTCTTATATTTTATATATCTCTCTTTCAAAATTCCAAATACGCGCTGCGGATTTGTCTCGATATCACTGCCGAATCTGACATCTTGTGAGGATATGAACTTTGATTTACTGCCCGTATAAATAAAAATCCCCCATGCTTTCTACTATCATAATACGTCAGAAAACATGGGGTTTGCAATGTTACTTTATTAAGAAAATGTATGAATTTTTTATCTGTCCAATGCGTGTTTGAAAAAGTCTCTAAATGCCGTTTTTATTGTTCTTTACGCGCTTTGAAAATCTCAAAATAATCAAAATCCGCATACCGTCTCACCCCTGTCATATCGTGACAGTACATTCCGAAGTGAGCACCGGTGAATCCATCGCTCTGCTCGTCAGTGAGAATGTTGGTGGGGACTTCAGCCAGTTCCTGATAGTCTTTTCCATCCAGGGAGTAGAAGAATTTTGCGTAAAGTCCTTCCTGGGTGGGGGTCACGCGCAGGTATACGGGGCCTTCTTCCGGGATGGAGATTGCCGGAATCACATCTTCTACATCAAAGTGATCGCTCTTTATCAGGCGCAGCTTTGCAGGCTTTTTCAAATCGAGTGTCTGGGAGCCAAACTCTTCCTCTCTGGTCTTTACCAAAAGGTAGAAATTGCCAGTATCATACATATAGGCAAGTCCTGCCATCTGCTCTCTGCAGGTCGGGGCAAACTCTACACAGGTTTCCACCTGAACATAGCGGTCCTGCTGCCGCCGCGCCACCAGACTTACGTTATAGCAGGAATTCAGGGATTCCTGACCGTAGAGGCGGAGATAGCCAGGACGTTCTGTCAGGCTGGTGTAGCTGTCATAGGGCTGGCGCAGGGAAGTATAGCGCACATCTAAAAGCGCAGAGGTCTTCTTCACTGGCATACTTAACTTTCTATCACATTCTTCGTCCACAGCATTCTTCCCATTCAGATGCTCTTTTGTTTTCGAAAGAATTTCAGCAATGTCCGCATTCTTTGCAGTTTCATTATTTCCAGCACTGTCTGCAATTTCTAAATCAAAGTCTTCTTTTCCATAATCCTTCCCCTCTTCCTCTGGAAAAAGATACTCCTGAATTCCTGTCGGCTCCTCTGTCTCCCACTGTCCAAATCGTCCACCGCAGGCCAGCCTTAACCAGCCCTCTTCGTTCCATAACATCTTCTGAATTGCGGTTTCACGGCCAAGCACGCACTGTCTGCTGCCTTTCGGCGGTCTTGCACAAAGATGCACCATGTACCACTCCCCATTTTGAGTGCATACAAGATCTGCATGTCCGCATTTTTGCAGTTTCTCTGGATTATCCATATCAGAGGTAAGTACCGGATTGCCTGGATCTTCCTCGTATGGTCCCCAGATGGAACGGGATCTCGCCATAGTTACCATATGCTCATATCCGGTTCCGCCTTCTGCCATCAGCAGATAATAATATTCTCCAATATGGTAAATATGTGGACCTTCTGTATAGCCGCGTCCGGTTCCCGGGAAAACATTTTTCGCCTCTCCCACCAGACATTCCTTCTCAGGGTCATACTCCTGCACCAGAATCCCCTTGAAATTATTGATCATATTCACAATATACATTTTGCCATCTGTATCATGGAAAACAGATGGGTCAAAACCTGAGCTATTCAGATAAACCGGCTCAGACCAGCCGCCACGGATGTCCTTTGATTTTACAAGATAATTATGGGTATTAAAAAGTCCTCCGGTACGGGTTTTCACGTCCGTATAAATCAGCCAGAAGTATTCCCCGTCCCAGGAAATATCCGGTGCCCATACGCCACAGGAATCACCCTCACCAACCATATTAAGCTGGCTCATTCTGTTCAGCGGCGATGGCAGCTGTTCATAATGCTTCAGATCTTTAGAATGATAGATTTTCACACCAGGCCACCATTCAAAGCTTGAATTTGCAATATAATAATCTTCTCCAACACGTATAATACTTGGATCCGGGCAAAATCCCGGAAGAATCGGGTTCTGAATCATGTTTTTACTCCTTTATCTGTTTCATTTTACAAAATAAACTTAAAACACATTCTAAGTATAAGCTTTCTGATTTTTTTTGTACACACTTTATTTCAGAAAGATGTTTTTTACCAGTCAAACCAAAAAAGGACTGCAAAATTCCACGTATTCTGCAATCCTTTTCCTGTATTTACTTACCTCACAGCAGAAAAATCTTATTATAACGATTGCTTTTCTGCCTGTTTTTCCAGCAATTCTGGCAGACACATTGGTTTCTTTCCTTCCAGCTCATCTGCCATATTCAATGCCAGTATATTCCAGTTAATAAAGCCACCATTCATAACCGGTTCTCCATTAAATGGATTGTAATACTCATGAAGACATCCTGTTTTCTCCAGGTCCTCTCCCAGAAGGCGCATGGTGCGCTTATACATAATTTCCGCCTCCATGCGGTATCCGTAGTTCAAAAGTCCGCGGAATACCACATAGTTTGCAACCAGCCAGATCGGGCCAAGCCAGTTGGACGGATTATTGGTAACAGACAGGTCAAACATTTTTTCATCCTTTGAAAGCGTGGTCAGACCAAAGTCAGAACCAAAGGTATCGGGATCAAAAATATGTTTCACCATGTCTGCCGCCTGCTCTTTTGTAGCAATTCCTGCATACATGGGAATAAAGCCAGACCATACACGTACTTTGATGGGCAATGTCTTCCAGAAGACTCCCAGTCCCTGGTGGAACCAGTCGTATTTCCTTGTCTTAATATCCACATCAACTGAGTAGAAGAAATGATCACGTTTGTCCCAGCATTCCTGCTGAATAGCACCGATCAGTGCCTCGCGCTTATCCAGAAGTCTCTTTGCCGCTTCCTCCTTGCCAAACTGTCTGTATAATCTGGCACCAGCTTCCAGTTCTACACACATAAAGCTGTTCAGATAAATATTGGCAGTGGAAAATGGCGGACGGCCAAAAGTAGCCGGATCATTGTCCATGCCGATCATAATATCATCCTGCCATACATACAGTCCGCTGTTTTCATGAAAATAATAGTGATCATAACATTCAAAATACTTCGCCACGCCTGAAAGAAATTCTTCCGTCCAGGCATAATCACCAGTATAATCACTGATCAGGCACATCTGACTGCAAAGAAAGGGCTTATGCATATTCATAATCTTGCCTTCCTTATGCCTCATATTCAGATAAGGCTCCGGCCAGTCTGCCACCTCGATCATCATGGGAATATATCCATCTTCCAACTGATGGTCGAAGAAATTGCGGATATTTCCCTGTGCATGCTCTATAATTCTTGGCTTCACAGACGGATCCTGGTAGGAATCCGCCAGATTCAGAAAGCCATATACGGACCAGTAGGTATCCCAGTCCCATACATTTCCATCGTAAACAGAGCCCGGATCAATAAACGGGTAACGGATAAAGCTTCGCGGATTCTTAAGCACATCCTCCGTATGAGACATTACAAATTCTTTTAATTCCTGTCTATACTGCTCTGTCCTTTTATCTTCCATAAAATCAACCCTTTACAGCTCCGGCTGTCATACCTTCCATCAGTTTCTTATTCAGTGCCATGTACAGAATCAGAAGCGGGAATACACTCATGGATACAGAAGCGAAAATTGCACCCCAGTTCTTGGATCCAAACTCATCAGAGAAGTACAGAAGTCCTGTCTGAACAGTCTTCAGTGCAGAATCACTGATGAATGTCATGGAAAACAGAAGGTCGTTCCATTTGAAGAAAAACTGAAGAACCAATACGGTTACAATAGAGTTCTTCATCAGTGGTGTTACAATGTGCCACATCAGTCTGTAAATACCACAGCCATCGATAACGGCAGCCTCCATAATGTCATCCGGGAAGGAACGAAGATATCCCTGAACCAGATAAATGGACAACGACAGGCCAAATGCTATGTACGTAATGATCAGACATGTTCTGGTATTTAACAGGTTTGATCTGCTGTAAATCTGGAACAGCGGGATCAAAGCAATTGCTACCGGAATCATGATACCGAAACGGAAATACTGTGCAACTGCATTTCTGAATTTCCATTTCATCTTTGTTACAGCAAATCCTACAGTTACTGAGAAAAATACAATAAATACAAGTGCTACTAATGTAGTGATCAAACTGTTCTTAAAGAAGGTGGACATATGTCCCCTTGTCCATGCATCAGAATAGTTCTGGAAATAAAAGCCATCATTTAACGCATAAGCTGGCTTCTCACTCCACTCAGCCTGTTTCTTGAAGGATGCAGTAAGCATCCAGAATAACGGATAGATCTCAATTACGCAAAGAAGGAAAATTACAATTCCTCGAAAAGCTGCTTTTACTTTTTTCATAATATTTCCTCCTTTCAGTCTTTCACATCAAATTTGTTGATAACAAGAGATCCAACTACACAGATCAGGAAGATCACGATGGCGATAACGCTGGCGTAACCAACCTTATTGTAGGTAAATGCAACATCATACATATACATGGAAAGTGATTTTGTTGCGCTTCCAGGACCACCCTTGGTAAGAGCCATAGCAGACTCGAACATCTTTACAGTTCCGGAGAAACTGAATACAAGACTGGTAATCACCATTGGACGAAGAAGCGGAAGAAGGATGTTTTTGAATAACTGCCATCCGCCGCAGCCGTCGATTCTGGCTGCTTCCAGAATATCATCAGAGATATCAAGAAGTGCACCATAAAAAATTACAGAATAGAAGCCCATGGCAACCCAGATATCCATTACGCACAATGCCCAGAGAGCTGTGCTGGACTGGCCGATCCATGGCTGAACAAGGTTTGTAAAACCAAGAGAGTCAAGCAATGAGTTTAACAGACCATAGTTTGGCTGGATCTCATAGATCTTTGCAAACAGCTGGCCTACTGCAACAGTAGGAAGTACTACCGGGAAGAAAACCAGAGTTCTTACGATGGTTTTGCATCTTCTCAGCCAGAATTTAAACATCAGGGAAAGTAAAAGTCCCATTCCAACCTGGCCAACGGTTACTACCAATACATATTTACAGTTTACTGTCAATGCATTTAAGAAGTTCTTGTCTCTAAAAAGTCTTGCATAATTGTCAAATCCGGCAAATTCCCACTGAAGTCCCGGGCTGCCGCTGAAGAATGAATAATACAACGACCAGATAACCGGTACCATTACAATAATGGTGTAAATAATCAGTGCCGGAACTACGAAAAGGGATATCGCTTTCTTATTACCTAATACCTTGTTCATAAAATTCCTTCCTTTCTGATTTCAATACGAAAGTCAGATGCTCTGCGCCTTTGGCTCTCCCGCATCTAACACCCTGCCTTCTAACATAAAAATGGGAGTGTCTGCTGGCAAACACTCCCATTTGAAGTTCAAAGCTTATATTGCCAAAGCTATTACTTACTGCATGTCATATACATCCTGGATGGACTGCATATATTCTTCGCCAGTCATTTCGCCGTTTAACAGAGGCTGTACATTTTCCTGAGCTGTCTTGGAGATTTCGCTAGGCATTTTTGCTTCCCACCATGCAAATCCTTCTGTGGATTTGTCGATCTCGTCAAGAACAAGCTTGGTGTAGTTATCCATATCATCTGCTGCAACATCATAAGTGTAACCTTTAACAGTTCCCTGCTCTTCCATAGCTACGTTTCCAACGTTCTCCATGAAGTATTTCAGGAACCAGCCTGTAGCTTCATCATATTTGTCATTGTCAAGTGCAAGGATGTTACCACAGTTCATAGAGTAAGAAGTAGCGGAGCTGATGGACTCATCTGCAACCGGAATGTTGAAGAATCCGATTCCGTCCTCGCCTGCCGGGTTCTGGGAATCATCTGTCAGGTTCTGTGTAAACCAGGAACCATTGTAGAAGATAGCTGCTTTTCCACTCATCAGCATGGAACCAGCTGTATTCATATCAACTGTTGTGATACCTTCTCCGAAATATCCTTTCTCTGCCCACTCTGCAATCTTATCAGCTGCTGCAACAAGTTTCTCATCTGTATAAGGAACTTCGCCGTCAGCTGCTTTTGTCATAATGTCGTTTCCTGCGGTTCTTACTGCGTATGCATTGATCAGACGGGTTGCACCCCATTTGTCAGATCCGCCGGTTGTAAGAGGCTGGATACCTGCATCGGAAAGTTTCTGAAGAACCTCTTCAAACTCATCCCATGTAGTAGGAACTTCGCATCCTGCCTGCTCGAACAGGGCTTTGTTGTACCAGAAGCCTTCTACATTCAGTCCAAGAGGAAGATCATAAAGATCATCTGTTCCGGATAATCCTTTCAGAAGCTCAACAGCACCGCTGTTTAAATAATCTGCTGTTCCGATTTCGTCAACAGCTTCTGTAATATTTTTAACCTTTCCGGAATCGATGAGAACGCTGAGCGGAGCACCTGCTTCGTAAGCGAACAGATCTGGAAGATCATTGGATGCTGCAAGTGTAGCAATTTTCTGCTGAAGGTTGTCAGAAGCAACCATCTCATATTCCCATGTGAAATTCGGGTTTACATTTTTCTGATAGTCTTCGCAGATTTTGTTTAACAGCATACCATTGTCATTATCTTCTGCCCAGATGGTAAGGATTTTGATGTTTTTCTCAAGCTGCGGATCCTCTCCTGAATAATCTGCTGCAAATGTAGGAACTGCAAACATGGTACTTGCTGTTAATGCTGCCATTAAAATAGCTAATGCTCTCTTTTTCATTATAAATTCCTCCAGAATTTTCAAAATTATTGAATTTTGTTATGAGTTACTCTTGATAGCCATTTACTTTTCGGTCACGTTTAATTTGTTTCTTTGTATCCCCGGGAAATATCTTATGGTTATATAATACCATTGTTCTGTTTTTTTACCAGTGCCTAATTTTTTTGGTAATGTACAGTTTTTTTAGACTGTTTTTTATAAAAAGTTTCACTTGTCCAGGCATTCAATTGTGCTAAATATATAAAATGCACATATTCAGCAATTTGAATATGTGCATTTTTGCAAATCCTGTTTTTATCATTCTGCTTTCCACACGTTTCCCTTATACTCATTGGGAGTCATGCCCTCGTGTTTTTTAAAAATATCACAGAAATATCTGTAATTATTATATCCCACCATTTCACTGACTTCATTAACCTTATATCCATTCTGCAACAGCTTCTTCGCCTTTTTTATGCGAAGGTCCGTCAGATATTTCACATAAGATGTACCAACCTCTGTTTTAAAAAGAACACTTAAGTACGCCGTGCTCATTCCGGCTCTGTCTGCAAGCTCACTCAGCCCGATATCCTGATCATAATGCTCGTCCAGATAAGTAAGAAGCTCCAGGATAACTCTGTGTTTGCTTCCGGTCTGGTCTGCGGTCAGATGCTTGCTGATATCAGACAGAACGCTTTCCCCATAGGCCTGTACTTCTTCTATGCTCTGACATTTTACCATCTCCTGAAAAGAGACAAGTGACCCTCGTTCCACCTGCTTCTGACTTTCGATCAGTACATCGCTGAGCACACAGAGATGCTTGTAAAATTCCCTGCGAAAATCCTGCAGTTCCGGGTAAAGTTCCTGCAGGCATCTGATTGTCTGCCGGCATTCTTCCCGAAATGCTGCAGCATCACAGTTTGTAATACATTTTACACTGCTCTCAAAAAATCTTTCCAATTCCAGGAATTTCTCACGATTAGCCTGTGCCTTACGATTATCTTCATGGCGGGTCTTCGCCCATTCATCTTCAATTCTGGTAAGGGCATTTTTCAGTTTATCTGCTGTAACCGGCTTATCAATATAATCTTTTACACCAAGAGTAAGCGCCCTCTGCGCATACACAAATTCAGAATAGCCACTGATCACAATAAAATATGTATCCGGACATTCTTCCTTCGCCGCCTCGATCACAGACAGACCATCCAGCCCCGGAATTCGGATATCCGTAATTACTACATCCGGTTTCTCACTTCGGATCACTTCCAGTCCCTGGATTCCGTCATAAGCAGCCCCTACTACCTCATAATCCAGCTTCAGGCGGGAAATTAAAGCCTTAATTCCCTGCACAACTATATATTCATCATCAATTACCACTAAGCGATACATGAAAATCCTCCTTGTATCTGCATTTCCCTATCCCTTATCTTACCGGAACCACAATCGTTACCTTCGTTCCATTGCCTGGACTGCTTTCAAATGTTACGCCGTATTTTTCCCCGTAATTCAACTTTATACGCTCTATTACATTGCGCACTCCATAACCATTCTCCAGTCTGGACATATCGTCAATTCCCACACCATCATCTTCAATAGTGAAAATCATATTATTCTGCTCCTGCCAGCCGCGAAGGGAAATCTTTCCTTTTCCAATCTTCGGCTCCAGACCGTGATACATGGCATTTTCAATAAATGGCTGAAAAATAAAGGTAATCGTTTCACGCTGAAGAATTTCTCTGCTGATATCCACGAACAGTTCAAAACGATTATTGTAGCGCATATTCTGAAGCTTCATATAGCCCTGCATCCATTTCACAGAATCCGCAACTTTAATATATTTGCTTCCATTATTCAGCGCCAGCTTAAAGTTATCAGAAAGTGCTTCTACCATTTCTGCCATCTGGTCATCCCCATGCATGATTGCAACAAAGTACAGAGAATCCAGTGTATTATAAAGAAAATGGGGATTGATCTGGGACTGAAGCAAAAGCAGCTCTGCTTCCCGTTCATTCAGCTTCACCGCCATAAGATGCTCGGAAAGCTCCAGGTTCGTATTGACCATTTCCTTGAATTTCCGTCCAATCCGGCCAACTTCACTATAGTCAAACTCTTCTGTAATGTGGCGCTCTCCTTCCCCAACCTGTGCAATGGTATTTTCCAGCTGCTTCAGAGGATGACTGATGGTTCTGGAAATGATTCGTGCCATGAGAAAACCCACTACAAGAACACAGCCAGCTACCAGAAACGAGGTCAGACGGATATTTTTGCTCTCTTCACTGATCTCATTTTTCTCCACTACGTTTACAATATGCCAGCCTGTAGTAGAATTGGTGACAGAAGAAAACAGATACAGATGGTTCTCTCCCGGATTCGAATAGGATTGCATAATTGCATTCTCCCTTTCCTCATTTCCCACAAAATAAACCAGCTGATTATCCTCATCTACAACCATAAAGTTACTGGAATCAAAGCTTTCATTGCCCATAACAAAGGATTTTCCCAACAGCTTCTGGCTCAGTCCCACCACCATATAGCCCATTCCCTGTCCATCAGAGGGATTGATCATATATTTCGCATAAGAAAATCCTTTCTTTGTTCCTGCTTTTAAAATACTGTCACGGAAAAAAATTTCCTTTCCCTGCGCAGCCTTTGCCTGTTTCACCCAGCTTTCTTCCAGAATATCCTTATCACTATAATAATTATAGAAATCATAAGTACCCTGGTTCACATTGTTCAGCTGATAAACATGACCATAAAGATCCGTAAATACTATATAATTCACCCACACCTGCTGACTAGCCATTTCATTTGCAATCGCACGAAGCTTCACACGGTCTGTGGACGTAAACTTGCTTCCTCCGTATTCATTGCCTTTTTTCAGAATCTGCTGAAGAGCTTCGTCATTCAGAAAATTTCGGCCTACGTCTACAATGTTCTTCAGATTCATATCCATAACGCGGCTGGAATTCTTCAGTGTAGACTGATAAGATGCCCTGTAATTCTGTTCAATCGCATCAATAGAGGTTTTGTATACAATATTCATCAAAACACCCACACCCAAAAGGGTGATAAGAAACATGGATAAAAAAATCTGATTCTGAATACTCAGCTGTCTCCACGCTTTCTGTATTCCTGAAGGTTTCTTTTTCTTTTCCATATTCTCATCACCCTTTCGCATTCTGCGTTATGATTACTGTTCAAATGCGATATGGTATGTACCGCTTCCCGCTTCGGCAGCCATGTAGTCTGCTTCCCTGGTAAATGTCAGTCCATCGCTTTCCAGAACAGCTTTCGCCTGATCCAGACGGATCTCTGCTGTTGTATTTACCGGAATCTGAACAGTTAAAGTAATCTGTTTTCCCTGGACTTCCCATTTTACACCAACATCACCATAAATGCTATGATATTTTCCTGCAGTGTACTTCAGATTTCCACCAATGCGCGGATAGAGTATCGCATGTTTAAAGCCCGGATGTTCCGGATCCGCTTCAATTCCAGCCATTGCACGGTACATCCACTCACCAATAGCCCCATAAGCATAATGATTAAAGGAGTTCATATCTGCACTCCACATACTTCCGTCATCCTTCATTCCATCCCAGTGCTCCCAGATCGTGGTGGCACCTTTTTTCACCTGATACAGCCAGGATGGGAAGTCTTCCTTCAGAAGCAGGTCATAGGCTTCCTTCAGAGCGTGGTTCTGACTTAGTGCATGGCAGAAATACGGAGTTCCCACAAATCCGGTAACCAGATGTCCGTTTTCTTTGTCCAGAAGGCGTTTCAGACCTTCTACCGTTTTTATGATATATTTCTCAGGAGTCAGCTGGAAATACAGTGCCACAATATGTGCGGTCTGTGTCTGTGCTGTCATATTTCCTTCTGCATCGAAGAAGGTCTCCTGGAATTTCTTTACGATCTTATGATAAAGCTCCTCATATTCTGCTGCCACATCCTCTTTTCCAAGAGCATGGGCCATTTTTACAAAAAGTCCGGTAGAGTATGCATAATATGCCGTACAGGTCAGATCATTTGGTGTGGCTCCAAAGTAGCTGCCTTCTTCTGCATCAAGAGCTACCCAGTCGCCAAACTGCAGCTTGTAGTTCCAGATATAATCAACAGCATGGGCACGCATGAAGTCAATCCATCCCTTCATGCTGTTGTACTGTTTTTTCAGAATATCTTTATCCCCATACATCAGATACATGGTCCATGGATTGATGATGGCCGCATCAGCCCAGGCTGCTGCAGAGTGAGGTCCCTGGCGGAGAAGCCAGTTTCCATCTGTACGGCCTTCCTCAATATTCGGAACAACATGTGGTACACCGCCCTCTGGTGTCTGATCAACCTCCAGATCATGGAGCCATTTCTTATAGAACGTATAGGTATTCATCAGATAAGTGGCTGTACGGCAGAAAATCTGCGCATCACCAGTCCAGCCCAGACGCTCATCACGCTGCGGGCAGTCTGTAGGTACATCAAGGAAATTACTCTTCAGTCCCCACAGGAAATTGTGATGCAGCTGGTTCAGCAGCGGATTCGAACACTCCAGACTTCCGTTTGAAGCCATGTTGGAGTGAAGAGTGCAAGCTGTGAAATTCTCAGCTTTCGGCTCGCCTGGATAGGAAACAATCAGCGCATACTGAAATCCCATGTAAGTAAAAGTCGGATGCCAGGTAACTGTCTCTTCTCTTGCAAAAGTATATTTCATCGTTGCCTTGGCTGCACGAAGGTTATCCAGATATACATTTCCATCTTTATCCAGAACCTCGAAGCAGTGAAGCTCGATCACATCGCCCGGTTTTCCGGCTGCAGTTACTTCAATTCGCCCTGCCATATTCTGGCCAAAATCAATAACCGTATCTCCTGCCGGTGTTTTGAAAATACGTTTTGCAGGAATACGATCCATTACACGAACCTTTGCAGCGTACTGCGCACGCATAACCTGTGTATCAAAGAATACAAGCTGAACCGGCTTCCAGTCGCCTTTTGTGGTTTCTGCCTTTGACCAGTCCGGAATCTCAAGGGCTGCATCATAAGTCTCACCATCATAGATTTCTGCAAATATCACCGGTGAATCGCAGCCTTTCCATGATGGATCCGTATAAACAGATTCTGTTGTTCCATCGGTGTAGCGAATCAGAAGTTCCATAGTAAAAGCCGTCTGATCACCATAGTTGTTACGGGCCTTTGTCAGTCCCATAACTCCTTTATACCAGCCTGGAGCCAGCATTGCTCCGGCACCGTTAATGCCCTTCTGCAGATATTCCGTTACATCATAGGTCTGATAGAGGAGATGTCTTTTATAGGATGTCCATCCCGGTGTCATCTCGTCCTCACCAACTTTTTTGCCATTCAGGTAAAACTGATACAGGCCAAGGGCTGTGGTAAAGGCATAGGCTTCTTTTATATCTTTTTTGATTTCAAAGGTTCCTCTTACATAGGTTCCTTTGGAAACGCTCTTATAGGAATTGTCAGTTTCGGCGGATACAAAAGGAGCTTTCCATGCTGGTGCGCCTTCCTCCCACTCACCATTTTTTCCTGCAAGGGCAGTTACAAAAGATGCGGTTTCGCTCCAGTCCGTTTCTTCCTGACCATCACTGGCTTTTGCACGGACAAAATAGCGCTTGCCGCTCTCCAGTGAAGCACATTCTGCATAAACATGTGCAGATTCCTCAGACTCTGTTTTTCCGCTGTTATAGATCAGATCTGTAAAATCAGCGTCTTTTGCAATCTGAAGTTCGTAGGATTTCTGTTTTACATTTTTCTTATCGCTTACAAGCTCCCAGGCAAACTGGGGCATATGGGAAACACCAACCGGGGCTGTTTCATAATCCATATATATTTTTTTAATCGCAAGCATTTTCTTTCCCCCTTTCAACGTTTTCTCAAATTCAAAATCTGTCTTGCCTCATCCGGAGTAGCTGGCTCCAGACCCATAGCGCGTATCAGATTTACCAGTTTCTCAACCACCTGCCAGTTGTACTCGGCATCTACACCATCAGCCAGATAGTAGCTGTCTTCAAAACCAACACGTACTACCGTTGCTCCCATAGCGATGGCTGCAGCCAGAAATGTCCAGTTATCACGGCCAAAATGGGTAACACCCCAAAGTGCATCAGATGGAACAAAGGAACGGAAAGCTGCCAGCATTTCTGGTGTAGGCTGCATGCCGCCTTTGTGACCAAATACCAGATTGAACAGCATTGGATCTGCAAATGGCTGCTCAGATTTCACTACTGCCATGTTATGTAGCATTCCAATATCAAAAACTTCTGTTTCCGGAAGGATTCCTCTTTTATAAACTGCATCTGCACAATAACGGATATCATCAAAGGAATTGATATATACTGCCTCACCAAGATTTGTGCTTCCGCCGTTAAGAGACGCACTCTCTACCTTCGGGTAGTCAAGCGGATTGCAGCGATCCTGGATATTCATATCTGAAACACCGCCTGTAGACGCCTGAACTACCACATCTGTCCGTTTCAGAATCTCGTCAAAGCACTCAGACATATAAGAAATGTCAGGTGTAAGGCTTCCGTCTGGTTTACGACAGTGAAGGTGACACATAGCAGCACCAAGTTTTACGCTTTTCTCTACATCCTCTGCAAGTTTTACTGCATCCACACTGGTTCCTGCCTGTACAGGTGCCAGAGATATAATTACTTTTTTCATTATGTAAACCTCCAATCAGATCAATTCCTCTACAATTTCCTTCAACGTACTTACTTCACCCACATTTCCCGGAAAAATAATGTATGGCATTCCAGGGAATTTGCTTTCTTCTCCTGTCATCCATACCGGGATCCCTTTCTTCACCTGTCCCATAACACGGGCTTTCTTTACGCGAAGAGCTTTGGTTCCTACGTCAGATGAAGTGATTCCGCCTTTTGCAATGATAAATTTCGGCTTCACAGAAAGTTTTCCGATAATACTGGTCACTGCGTTGGAAATCTTTACAGAAATCTGCAGTTTCTCTTCCGGAGTCATATTCTCCGGTGCAAGAAGCTGTCTGCTTGTATAAATTACAACGGTTCTTCCAGACAGGATTTTCTCCTCTGCTGCCTTCACCGTTCTCTCTACCTCTTTCTCCAGACCATTTTCTTCGAATACAGTGTTTACCTGAAATTCCATAAAATCAACCTGTCCGTCCAATTCCTTCAGACAGTTCAGCTGGTCTGTAGTCTTCTTCACATGGGAACCGATCAGAACGATTCCTCCATTCCTTGTATCTCCTTCCAGCTGCTCTCTTCCAAGAAGGGGCTGATCCGAAATCCTTCCCATTACCTTGGTAAAAGCTGCTGCTGTTCTTGCCATGTAATGTTTTCCCTCTTTCATGGCAAGCACCAATGCTGCACAGAAAACCTTCAGATCAGCGTAAGATACTGCATTCACAATAATCTTCGCCATGTCTTTTGCAGTCATAAGCTTCACCTTGACCCCCTGCACATCCAGAGCATTCAGTTCGTCCAGAGAAATGGTGATACAGTCCTCTTTATGGTACTTTCCTTCTGTTTTTTCCTCTACGTATTCTGTAAGGTCGGAGGATTTGTAGCCGAAGGTCTTGTCCTTTGCAAACTCTGTCATTCCGGCAGGAACCAGATTGTCCTGTTCTTTTACGTAATGGATATTATCCATTGTATAGCGCCCGCCTTCTGGGAAAAACGGACAGATGATCTCACCATCAACACCAGCGCCCTTGTTCTTTGTCAGGCCATCTGCCAGAAGCTGTGTTTCCAGCGGATAGTGACCTCTCAGTGTGGAATCTCCACGGGAAATGATCATGAAGTCCTGTCCCAGCTCTCTGGCAACCTTCGCCACTCTTGTGGCAATATCCTGATGAACTTTTGTAGTTTCCTCCACAGAAAAGCTTCGTGAATTGGTAAGGATAAAAAACATAGCTTCTTTTTCCTCAAAGCCCTTGCGGATAGATTCTTCTTCCCAGTCAGTATAAACAGACACATCATGAACGGTCTGCACACCAGTAGGGTCATCATCCAGCACTACTAATTTTTTATGAAAACCTTCCATTGCCTGGGAAAGAAGCGCTTCTGCTTTGTCGGCATCTGTTTTGCTTCTCTCCTCAACGGTATGGAAAGGAATTACTTTACATTCCATAATTTCTATAACTCTCCATTCTGTTCGTTCAAAATATAAGCGGCAGGATTTTTTACATTCATATCTCAGTTTTTGATAACTCAATTTATTATACGGTATATGCGACAGGGAACCAGATCCTCATTTCTCCATAGTCACGGTTATCCCATGCGTAATATGGGATCAGGCGTACATACTTTTTGCTCATACCGTGGTATTTCAGCGGCTGATAAAGTGCATTTCTGTCAAATTCAGAACGGTCAATGGTATATTCCTCAGTTTCAAGAGCAGTCATTTTTCTTCCCTGAATTTCAAATTCCACAGGAGTAAACTCTGCATTCAGATCCAGATAAATATCATCCAGAGTCGATGCATGGGTATCTGCACTCTCGCAGCAATATACCAGAGGTCCACGTTCAATTGCAGCCTGTCCAACTGTTTCTTCTACCATATTGTTTGCAACGGTATAGCGAATCTTCATATCCAGATTCAGCTGTACATCCATGTTTTGCAGATCTTCCACAAGAATATCCAAATAGGTTCCTGCATCAGCTGCTGTCAGCTCACGGTCTGCGCCAGCGCCCTTAATAGAGCCGCCTGCAGCCCATCCCGGAACACGCAGTCTCAAGTGAACAGGAGCATTTACCTTCACATTCTTTGCTGTGAAGCGGATTGCTCCATCGAACGGATAATCTGTGGACTGCACCAGTGTGAATTCTCCTCCATTTTCCAGCTTCACCTGAGCTTCACTTGCACCGTACATACCGGTCCATACGCTGTTATCAGATGTCAGATATGCATATTCACTGGACTGTGCAATGGTTCTTGCCAGGTTTGGAGGACAGCAGTAGCTGAGAATATATTCGCTTCTGGTAAGAGGCCAGATCAGCTTATAATCAAGCTTTTTAGCACGTCTTAACATGTTTTCATAGAAAAATCTCTTACCATCCAGACTCAGTGCAGCCAGGTTGGTATTTAACATCATTCGTTCCAAAATGTCAAAGTACTCTGCCTTTGGCTCCAGCTGGAACATGCGGTACGCCCAGAAAACGCCGCCCAGAGATGCACAGGTCTCATTGTATGCAGTAATATTTGGAAGCTGGTATTCATAGCCATATGCCTGATGAACAAGCTGATGGTCAAAAAAGTATCCATACGGAGAAGCGCCATTATACAATGCTCCACATCCACCTGTTATATAAAGCTTTTTATCCACAAGGCTTCTCCATACTTTGTGGAGAACCTTAATATAATCCGGATCTTCCTCTTCCAGGCAAAGATCCGCCACACCTGCATAGAGATAATTGGCACGAACTGCATGTCCAAGAATTTTCTCATGCTGCTTCAGCGGAATCTTATCCTGGTTGTCATCCAAGCCATTCTTTACGCTGTCACGAAGCGCAATCGCCTGCTTTGCAAGCTTTAGATAACGTTCCTCGCCAGTGGTACGATACATTTCCACAAGTCCCATATAATGGGAAGGGCAAACTGCAGTCTGAACCTCTCCTGTGCGTTCTGCCTCTTCATACAGATGCTCCAGATAATCTGCTGTTCTGGCTGCAATTGCAAGAAAGCTGTCCTTACCTGTAATTCTTTTATGTACACAGGCCGCTGTAAACATATGTCCGAAGTTGTATACCTCGAAATCGTTAATATCTCCCATTCTGGAAACGCCATTCCCGCTTCTTTCTCCAATGATCTGCTTGGTGGAAAGATAGCCGTCCGGCTGCTGTGCTCTTCCGATAAGATCAATATATTTTTCAATCTCATCCTTCAGAAGCTGGTTATCTGTCTGATAAGCCGTATAAATGGCAGATTCCATCCATTTATAAAAGTCTCCGTCTCCGAAAACAGTTCCGTCAAAATCTCCCTGCGCATCTCCGGCGCAGATTTTGAAGTTCTCTACTACATGGCTGATATCCTTGCTGTCAAACATGTGCTTCAGCTGAGGCACAGTGCTGTTCGCGCAGGTATCAAAGCGTTCCTTCCAAAGACCGCCTGTCCATTTTACTTTCATCCCGTCCAACGCATGTACCTTCGCATAAGGGGATCTGGTTGTATCTGTCAGCATGATTTTTCTCCTTTAATTGTGCAGTTTTGTTCTCTATATGATTAATCTTATAATCCTTTAGCCTTCAATGCATCTGCAAGTGCCTGTGCACCAAAACGTGGGCTGGAAAGTACAGGTTTGCCAATTTTCTCATGAATTGCATCTTCTGCATATGCCATAGATCCCTGAGCCAAAAGAATCACATCTACCTGATCTGCGATTTCTTCTGCCTTTGCACAAAGAAGAGCTTTAAATTTATCCTGGTCTGCGCCGAATGCATCTACAAGTCCATCAACCAGTTCTACATGGCTGTTCATTTCTCTTGCAACACGGGAGACTGTATTCTTGGTAGGCTCCAGGGTAGTAGGAAGAGTTGCGAGTACGCCTACTCTCTTGCCAAGGCGAGCTGCTTCACGGCACATTTCCTCATCAATACGAACAATCGGGATGCCTGTGTAGCGTCCAATATTCTGTGCGGCATCTGCAACTTCTCCAACAGAAGAGCAGCAGTTTAAAATTGCATCTGCCCCGTCAGAAACAGCCTGCATGTACATTCCCACAAGGCGAGCTGCTGCACCTGCAGTTACATAACCATGCTCTCTTACCTCTGCAAGAATAGACGGATCCTGATAGTTGAGAATTTCCGGGGTATCTCCAAGATTTTTTCTGATTTCTTCGTTTACACACTCAATAAGTTCTGGTGTTGTGCTAGTATAAACAATTCCTAATTTCATTTCAAATGTCTCCTTCTTTTTCTGTTTTAACAATCTTCAAACCCTTCCGATTTTTGAATTTTCTATTTTCACTTGTAAATTATACCCATTAAAGCCTATAAATTCATACCATCTTTTTTTGTAATCTATACAAAAATTTTACGATTACAAAGCAGTCATCGTCAAGTCCAATTTCTTTATTTAGTGTCACATTTATTATTGTTATGACTGTTTACAAATCACTGCCACATCATAAGCAGCTAGCGATAATGTTTCGTTAATATCTTCTCCTGTGAGCAAATTCCTACCTGTTACATTCTTTATCAGCGATTTTTCTTTGCCATGATTCAGATAGAATTCATAGGTAGTGTCTTCTCCCTGACGTTGATGGTATTCCACTTCTCCCGGAAGATCCTTAACTGCAATTCCGGCATTAGCAAGCATTGTTTCAAACAGACTTCCCATTTCTTCAGGCGCAACTCTTGCTGCTATGTAATAGGCACGACCATTTTCTCCGGTATGAGTATCGCTTTCCCATTCTTTTACAGTTAATGCGGCACTTCCCTCATAGAAATCAGTTCCATAGGAAGCCAGGATCTGTGCATCCTGAACCCGTAAGATTTCTGCGTAATCATATACAGTCCATTTTTTTCCATCAAGAAAACACAAGCTGTTTCTATCAGAGGGATATAAGGTGTCAATTTCCTCACTAATCACTCCGAACAACTCTGCCAGTCCGTCTCCTGGAAAACCGCCAAGATAACACAAGGTATCTTTATCCACATATCCGGTAAAATAAGTGGCTAGAAGCTGACCGCCGTTTTTCACAAATTTCTGCAGGTTTTCTGCGGTTCCCGACTGGAGAAGATAAAGCATAGGTGCTACAACTACTTTATAATCACTAAGATCATCATTGGAACTAACCACATCCATTTCTACTCCCAGCTTCTGAAATTCTTTCCAGATTCCAATGCAGGTTTTTTCATAATTTTTTGTGTTTTCACTTAATGCTTTTACATCCTGGATTGCCCAACGGTTGTCCCAGTCAAATAACAGAGCTGTTTTTGCTTTTACCAGTGTTCCTGCTGCAGGGGCAATTTTTTTGAGCAAAGCACCAACCTCTGCCACCTCCCTGAAAATTCTGGTATCATCCTTTCCAAGGTGATCTACAACAGCTCCATGATACTGCTCAAAGGAGCCGCGGCCTTTTCTCCACTGAAAATACTGAGCAGTATCGGAACCACAGGCAATTGCCTGCATACACGCAAGCTTGTGAACGCCAGGTCTTTTTACTTTATTATACGGATGCCAGTTTACCAGCCCAGGTGCACTTTCCATCAGCATAAAGGGCTTGTCCTTTTTCAACCCGCGCATCACTGCGTGATGAAACCCATTTTCTGTCATAGTTTCATACAAGCTTTCATAATCATTGTTGTATTGTGGATAGCTGTCCCAGGAGATCACATCCAGAAACGGTGCCATTTTTCGGTAATCAAGACCATTGTAAAGCATCATAAAATTTGCTGTCACAGGGATATCCGGGGTAATCTCTTTGAGGACTTGAATTTCAGAATTCATAAAATCATTCATATTCCAGGTAGTAAATCGTTTCCACTCCAGGTTCAGCCCCATAATACTGCCTTCACCATTTGCAAATGGCGGCTCAATCTGATCAAAATCATTGTAACGATGACTCCAGAAGGTTGTCCACCATGCCTGATTTAATTTGTCGATTTCATGATCAAACTGCTCGCTCAGGTACTTCTGAAAACGCTCTACGCACAGAGGACAATAGCACTCTCCGCCTAACTCATTGGAAACATGCCACATAATAAGACCAGGATGCTGTCCGAATTTTTCAGCCAGCAGTTTGTCCATAAGTGCTGTTTTTTTGCGATATTCCGGTGAGGACATGCAGTGATTGTGACGCACCCCATGATGATTTCGCTGGCCGTTTTTTCCAACTCGCATTGCTTCCGGATACTTTTTATCCAACCATGCAGGTCTTGCGCCGGATGGTGTGGCAAGGATCGTATAAATGCCGTTTTCATATAAACTGTCCATAATTTTTTTCAGCCACTCGAAGTGAAATTCGCCTTCCCTAGGCTCATATACGGACCAGGAAAAAACGCCAAGTGTAACACAGTTCACACCTGCTTTTTTCATCATTCTGATATCTTCTTCCAGAATGTCAGGACGATCCAGCCACTGTTCCGGATTATAGTCTCCACCATGGACGAAACCATTTAACTTGGGAAATAAAATATTCTTTTCCATTTCAACACTTCTCCATTTTCTTCCAAACTATTCCTCAACTATGGTTACAAATACGTCTCCTGGCTGAATCGTATTCTTCCCGGTAAATTTCCGCTCATCAATAAGGCTTTTCAGTTTATCTGTTCCAAAATCAACTTCTGCCTCTTTACTGTTATGATTAATCACAAAAACAATTCTACCTTTATCGGATTTTCTGACTGTCAGCTCCACACCTTCATCTGCGGAATATACGCTTTCGATATTGCAGTCTTTACAAATTTTTTCCATCAGTTCTTCCAGAAATTTCTGTTCTGGCTGAGTTCCAATATAGTAAGCTTTTCCTTTTCCGAAAGTATTGCAGGTCACGCATGGAATTCCTGCATAAAAGTCATCTTCATAGGTTGCAAGAACTTCCGCACCACCTTCTGGATGAATAATATCACACAAAAAGTCACAGGAATATTCTTCTCTTGAAACCATATCCGCCTTTTCGATTTTCATATGATTCTGTTCATACGGGCGAAGAGCGTCCGTTTCTTCTACCCAGATTCCAAGCATGTCCTTTAATTTTCCTGGATAAGCACCGAATACGCAACGGTCATTTTCATCTGCAAGTCCAGACATAACTGTAGTAACCAGAGTTCCGCCATTTTTCACATATGCATTTAACTTTTCGCCAATATTATTTTTTTCCATATAAATCATAGGTGCTATAACGAGATCATATTTCTCCAGCTCTGCCTCAAATGGCAGAAAATCTACTCCGATATTCTGTCGATACAGGGTTTCATAATAAAGAGAAACTGTTTTTAGATAATCCATATCCTTAGACGGACCGCTGGAAAGTTCCAATGCCCACCAGTTGTTCCAGTCAAAAAGGATTCCTACCCTTGCAGGTGTCCTTCCATTCAAAAAAGTATCTCCTATATGCGCTAGCTCAGCTCCCAATACACTTGATTCCCTGAAAACTCTTGTATCCTCTCTTCCTGAATGGCTAATAATTGCCCCGTGGAATTTTTCCTGTCCGGCAACAGACTGTCTCATCTGGAAAAACAGGCAGGTATCTGCTCCATGCGCCATTGCCTGATAGGATAATCTTCTCACTTCACCAGGACGTTTTAGCAGATTATAAGGCTGCCAGTTCTGCTGATTTGGAGACTGCTCTGTTAGAACAAAAGACTGGCCTCCTTTTAAGCCTCGCATAATATCATGCTTCATTGCCACGAAATACGCCGGATCATCTGGCCACGGATAGTTATCCCATCCTACTATGTCCAATTTCTTAGTCATGGTAAATTGATCTAATTTCTTGATAAAACCGGACATATTTGTCTGAATAGGAATCTCCGGATTATATTTTTTCAGAATATCATATTCATTCTGGAAACATTCCGCTGTTGAATCTGTTACAAAGCGCATATAGTCTAACTGAATTGCCGGATTAAACCGATAATCATCATTTAATTCTGTAGGTAGTGTTACTTCTTCAAAGCTACTGACAATTCTTCCCCAGAACGTGGTGTGCCATCTTTTATTCAGTTCATCCACTGTTCCATAACGTTTTCTTAACCATACACGAAACTTTGCCTGACAGGTCGGACAGTAACAATAGGTTCCATATTCATTGGAAACATGCCACATCGCAAGTGCTGGATGATGGGCGTAACGCATAGCCATTTGCTCTGCAATTGCAGCTGCTCTTTCTCGATATTTCAAGCTGTTTACGCAGAAGAACACGCGCATTCCATGAGTTCTTTTTCTTCCTGCAATATCAACAGGAAGTACTTCTGGATATCTGGTGGACAGCCAGGCCGGTTGTGCAGTAGTTGGAGTAGCAAGGCATACATGAATACCGTTTTCCCAAATTTTATCAATGATTCGGTCCAACCATTCGAAATTATAAACACCCTCGTCTGGCTCAAGCTTTGCCCATGAAAAAACTGGAAGAGTTAATAAATTAATTCCAGCTTTTTTAAACAAACGCATATCCTCATCTATTGTCTGATCATCCCACTGGTCAGGATTATAATCTCCGCCATAATATATTCTGTCTGCTTTCTTCATCTTAATTTTCCTCTCATATTGTTTCTGTAATTTACAGCATTCTCATGTTCCGCAAACTTCAAGTTTAACAGCATTTCAAACTCATCTAATTAATATCGCATATACGTCTCTATCACCGGTGCTTCTGTAATTCCGGTCGCAGGTATCTGCAAATGAGTGGATGCACCATCTTTCAACTTCCAGACAAGAGTAGTATCCACTTTTATTTCAAGATGATTTTCACCGTCCAGAAGTGCATCTGTAACCTCCACTTTCGCAGGGAAGCCAGCCAAATAGCCCACATCTTCTCCGTTTAATTTCACTCTCAGGCAATCCGCCGCTTCCGGGAATTTCAAGCTATAATGCTCTCCTTCGTTCTTCTTCCAGGTGAAGCTTCCTGTATATAGGTAGCTTCCCGTATAAGCAGGGAAATAGCCCCTTCCGTTCATGTTTGGAAGCTCTTTATCTGCTTTTAGCTGCAGAGTTTTTCCTTCTTTGGTTGTTACTTTCCACGGAATATAGAGGGTAGTCTGTTTCTCAAGACAAAGTATATCAGGCTCAATTTTTTGTCCTTCTTCTTTAATATGCTCTATTGATTCCAGGCACAAAAAGCAGCTCTCTCCAGGCTCCAGACTTCCCGGAATCTGATACGCATATCCTTCAGCCTGTGCCGGATAAGACTTCAAATCAAAGCTTTTAGCGCGATTAAACCAGGAATCATAAAGGGTCAGTCCATCCAATTTTTCAGCCTGTACAAGCAAAGCAAAATCAGCTCTTCTGAACACGCTTTCGTTAAATAGCATTGCGCAAAGCCCTTCCTCTGTCTGGTTCACGATCATACGAAGATCCTGAAGGTTTTCGGAAATTGTTCCCTGACCGTTATCTGTAACTGCAAGTTTACGCATCCTATGCTTTTCACTTTCTGCCACAGCTTTTTGGGCCAGATTATCTAATGTTACAATTTCCACCCACTTAGAAAATACTTCTGGCAGTTCTGTTCCTTTGGTAGTTTTTTCAGGCAATTTATCAATTATGTAAACCTTTAATTTATTTTTCTGATTGGCTTCTATAAACTGTACTACACGCTCATCCAAACACTGCACATATGGAATAATCAGACTTGCGTAGGTCTTGTCCAGAATCTTCAGAACTCCATTTTCTACAATAGCTTCTGCAAAAATATCTGCCGGAATCACATCATAATCCAGCTGTTTTTCCATAAGGGCACGGCCTGGTTTCTGGAAGTACATTGCTTCGCCGCACCACTCGCTTTCTCCGTGATAAAGGATTGCCGCATCTGCCAGATGGGTTCCACTGCTGAGAAAATGGGCACTCCTGTTCATGTATTGCATGAGCCAGGTGAAACACTCAAATCCCGGATTATTACCGCCTGCATAAAAATGCGGCGGACAATCAGGATCTGGATATTTCATGGAAAAAGCATGTGGCGTGAACTCATTAATTCCTCTTACAAGCATATGGTTAGTCAGCCATTTCATAAAGGAATTACCTTCTGCCCATCCATAGTTTCCGAAGATTTCACACAGCGCACGGTCTTTTTTGTTTTTCTGAATATGAGCTGCCGAGCTTCCTAATTTGGCCAGTCCGAAATGGAAAAATTCGCCGTCGCGGTCTCCTGCAATCCATTGATGAACCGGTTGTGTAAATCCCGGTACAATCTGATGATGAACAACATCAATGCCAGCCATATGCTGTCCTTCCATTTCCCTGAAATAATGTCCGATGCTGCAGCCCATCCGTGCATGTGCATTGTCATCTTCAATAATATGTCCGATATATTCTACACCATGTACCTGACACCAGCTTCCAATCTGACCGCTGAAGCAGGTATGTACCAAATGGGTCATTGCATCCATATATTCTGTACGAACCTTTGTGGTTTTTTCTTCAGAATCGTACCACAATGCAGGAAGATTGGTGAGAAATTCCTCTTTCCAGGTCTCTGTTAGTTTTCTTTCCAGCTCATCGCTCCAAGGCAATCTGATATCTTTCTGGCCTAACATGTTGTCAAAGGGATAGCCTTTTACGTTGCCAAGCTCTGGCTCATCAGAGAAGAAGCCAGCAATCACATTTCCGAAATATTTACTGTAGCGAGCGTAATGCTTTTCATAAACTTCATCCAACAATACCTTGACAGATGAGGAATCGATCAGATTCATATAATGATCTCTTCCGCCCCCGGTTCTGGTGGTAAATAAGATAAAAAGGCGATAAGCTCCTTCCGGAAGATCAAAGTACACAAAACCGTTTTCCATGGTATCTGTAAGATCCAAAATGTCGCTTCCTCTTACTGCCAAGGTCTGTCCATCTGGCTTTGGTACTGCCAGAATTCCCAGTAGTCTTCCATCTGAAGGAATAAAATTTTCCACCAGGACTGCACCGCTGCGGCAGGGACCCATAATGTCCATATGTCGCTCTCCAAGGTACAGCTTTGACTTTTCCGGGTGCTTTTCAAATCCGCCGTTAGCATATCCGGTTGGAAACTTTTTGTCATCCAGAATCCAGAGACGAAGCCCTCTTTTTTCAGTTTCTGCACAAATAAAATCCAGATTTTCCCACCACTTAGGACCACAGAAATCCGGATGTGGTCTGGATTCCAGACACACCTCACGGATACCGCATTTCTCTATTTTATCCAGCTCTTTTCCGATTGTTTCATTATCTTCCCCTTTCATCCAAAGGAATGGCAAAATGTGGCTGGTACACTTTCCCTGAAGCAAAGCTTGTAAATGTTTCATACGATCTCCTGTTTCTTTTGTATCATAATATTGGTTCGTTTATGTGCGATTATTTTTGTCAGAATCAGGTCAAAATTTCTTATTTGCTGCTACGCATATGGTTCTGTATTCACCGTATGCACTAGTTGGATCTCCCTCTTTCCAAGGGCAGGTTGCACAGTAAAAGTGATACAATGTGTCATCTTTTTTTACAATAGATGCCTTATGAACATGACCGCTGTAATAAGTTCCCTCCGGGCCAAAAGAGAGGATTGGTTCCCTTACTTTTTCCCAGTGAAGGAGATCAGCAGACAGGGCCAGTCCTTCCTGGGCGTGACTGTGTCCATCCTCATAAATCTTGCCATAGCCAAAGTAAAAATTTACCCAAATATCCCCATCCTTCACAATATATGGATCAGATACAAAGCGCTCATCCCAGGATTCCCGGTTTACCTTCATCACTGGATTTCCTTCATATCTTTCCCAGTGAAGAAGATCCTTTGAGGTTGCAACACCTGTCTGTTCCGTCCAGCGTTCTTCTTTGTCTTTTGCATTATAAAACATGTACCAAATGTCATTATTGCGGATAATGCAGGCTTTATAGAGTCCGCCTGCTTCCCAGTCGGCACCGTCTTTCCAGGAGAAGCAAGGCTTATCCGGAAAGTGCCAGTCCAGCAGCTCTTCGTCTTCTGTCCACGCCAGACCAATTTCAGCGGGGCCATTTTCATAGCCTGTGGAAGGATAAGAATGATAAACCATCCAATATTTTCCATCTACTTTTCCAAGCTTTGGAATCTGATTAAAATCATCACTTTCTTTAATCATCCAGGTGGCTGCACCGCCAATGCGATCCCAACGGTCGGAATCCAGATTTCGTTTGAGAATTACGCCTTTATGCTCCCAGTGAAGAAGATCATCACTGGTTGCTAAGGCTGACTGATATCCTTTGCCGTCGAAGCCTGTATACAACATATAATACTTGTTCTGATGCCAGAAAACAAATGGAATATCTACTGCTTTTTCATCAAATGCACCAAGAATTCCGGATCCATGAAGTACTGGTTTTTCATAACGGTAAGGAGTCAGATACTTCTGTATTTTCGGGTCTGTTAATTCGATCATTTTATGTATTCTCCTGTTTTATAATCTATTATTTATCAACCTGGCATGTTTTAGTGACTGTGCACAGCTTCATCTTAACAGTGCCACAGGTGCCATCTCTCATAACAAGCGGGGGCTTTCTCACATTTCCCCAGGATATATGCGGGTAGGAAAAATCCTGGTTTATCATCAGCTTAACGGGCTCTGTATGATTCCTTCCAAGTACTCGCAAATAGTCCAGAACTATGTAACAATCCGTGGCGTCTTCTGCTTTTTCCCCGCACACCTCAATACGAATCGTATGCTCTCCATAAGGCAGGTCTTTAATAGAAAAAATCGGCAAATGATAGCACTTATCGTAACCTGCAGAGCAGCAGGAGAAATCAACTCCGGCACTTCTCTGGCTGATATGGGATGCTTTCTTTTCCCCGTCTATATATACGTCTGCCATACCAAACGCAGGATCCTGAGGGCCGTACCATAGGATTCCGGTGCCCTGAAATTTACAGGTAAATGCGGCGCCTTTTTCCCTGCTCCACATCTCCGTTCCGTGGTCACTTTCCTTCTTATCCGTTACCTGATACCAGGTTCCGGTATAGGCAATTCGCGAATCAGATTCCAGAATTTTTTCTTCTTTCGGATCGAGCACTTCCAAACGGATATTAGCTTTGGAGACTTCCCGACTTTCATTCTGATCGGACTTCTTTTTGGCACCGAATATTTTCAGCATTCCGATTTTATCAGCATCTTTTTCCCTATTAAATGCATCCTGTATTTTAGTTCGGTTCTCATTATAAACATACGCTTCTGCAATATCCTCTTTGGTACTTTTGAAATCATTACTTCCATGATATTCTCCATCATAACGCCCAAAAAGAATATCATCTCGCATGTCTTCTCCCCAGGAAGTCACTGGCATTTCACCCCAGATATTGGATCTGGTAAAGCGCTTTGCAGTTCCCTGATTTCGTGAAATATGGTCCGTGGGATAAAGAGAAATTCGTCCCTCCTGATCTGGATCCAGATTTCTTCTCCAGGATAAAGTGTCCACAGATGGATCCAGAATATATGCTATTCCAAGCTCATCCAGCCCGCCGCAATCTACACCTACACGAAGCTTTATCTGCTTGGGGAGATGCTTTTCCAGGTGAAGAATCTCATATGTTGTGTAGAAGGTTCCGTCATTTTGAATCTCTATTATCCACTCTATAGATAGCGTTTTTTCATATCCGCCCTGAATTCGAACTTCTACAAAATTCTGTTTTTCTTTCACCGCAAAAGAGGTCATATACCAGGCTCCAAGCTTCAGGTATGGTACATTTAATATTGGACCGCCAACCAGAATTTTATTATTCCGCCTTGCCCAGCCGCCGGTCAGAAGACCGGTCTTAACATTGAAAGAAAACTTAAAATCATTTCCCGTTATGAAAACTTCCTGGTTTTCTTTATGAATCTTTAAAGCTTTTATATTTTCTGTTTCATCTGCACTTAACTCAAACAGCGGAGCTTCCACATAATCTCGGGAAAACACCTTCATTTCATCTATCTGGCAGTCATTTCCGTCCAGAAATTTCAGTGTCACCGGAGACTGATCCTCTGCATTTTCCAGTGATAGTAAAACCTTAATTACCTTTCCCGGCGCACATTCCGGAAGCTTCCAGATACCGCTTTCATCACCGCATTTCCACTTCACTTTGACCTCATTTAAATTAGTGTGACAGAACCGATTTTCTATAATCAACAGAACCTTTTTCTCCTGAGCCTTTACTTCGCTGTGAATAACTTTAATTGGAGAATAGGCTTTTCTGGTCATGTAAAACTCCGGTTTCTTTCTTCTCCAGACATCAATAATTCCCCATTCCATCTGTCCGTTCCCACCATCATAAAGATCCGTTTCATCGATTCCAGCCCAGATTGCACCGCCAAGAGCACCCTCTGTATTCCAGATATTATCCCAGAAAATACGGATGCTTTCGCCCCAGTAGCTTCTGATGTTTGGATCTCTTCGCATCTCCTCACGGTTGTAGCAGGCTACATGCACATATTCGTCATGAAGCACAGGCATATCTTTTCCAGGTGCACCTCCCACACTTAAATTGTCCTTTTTTCCTGCCAGATCAGCATTATATTCAGAGTAATGAATGCTCCAGATATCCGGCATTTCATGTTCTTCCCGAATAGTCATTGGATAGCTGAATTTTGTCATTCTGGTAGGATCCTTCAAATGCGCAAAGCGATTAAGAAGATCAAAGTTATGACCTCCAAAGGACTCATTACAAAGAGACCAGATAATTACGCAAGGATGATTGTAATCCCTCGCCATTGTTTCTGCAAAATGACTGAGATAACGGTTTGTTTCCTTAGGATCGCGCTGTGTATAGGGCAATGTCCTTGCAATAAATGCCAGTGCCAGTTCATCCTCCACATAAATTCCATGCTCATCACACTGGTCAAGAAAATATTCGCTTGGCGGATAATGGGAGGTTCGAATATAGTTGCAGTTTGCTTCTTTAAACAATGCTACATCCTGTTCAATCAGCTCATTGGTCAATGCACGTCCATTTCTTGGACTGATTTCATGGCGGCACACACCGCGTAATTTCACCTCGTTATGGTTTACAAATAGACGATTACCCTTGCGTTCCAGCTTTCTAAGTCCTACCTTTTTGTTTATCTGTTCCAGTGGTTCCCAGGTACCAGAGATAGAATCTAATTTATATAATATAAGTTCAAATCTGTATAGTCTTGGGTGCTCTGCATCCCAGAGAACCGGGTTGGCTACGTACAGCTGATCGGTGTAATAGCCTTTTATTTTATTGTCTAAAACCAGAGATTTCTCCTTTGTTTTTATACCGTTTGGATCATATAAAGCAAACTCAGCTTTATATACAGCAGCACTAGCAAGCCGACCTTTTTCCTTCCCGGCAGCCATTTCCGCAGACCGTATTTTCCCCTTCCCATCTATGCTTTCAGGCATATTTGCCAGGTCTATATCCACCCGCAGACTGCAGGTTTCCATGTCCTCATCAAACAATGGTGACAAGTAAAGTGCGTTCACATAAGCTTCCGGCAATACATACAGCCAGCTGCTGTGAAGCATCCCGCCATGGCTATAGGCACTGACAATATCTGATTCTTCATCCACATCGATAGCAAGTGAAAGCGTCTGTTTTCCACATACTTCCTCCGTAATGTCCACATTCCATGTAATAAATCCGTTTTCATGATATGCCACCTGTTTTCCATCCACATAGACTGTAGCAAAACCATTAATCCCCTGAAATTTCAGCACAATACGACTTTGTTCCTCTCTCTTTGGAAGCTGTATCTCCCTCTCATATCTGTAGTGCTGTGATAATCCCTTTTTGTGAAGAATTCCCATGTCAAAGGGCACCTGAACCTGTTGTACTGCACCATCTTTTTTGTCTGTTACTTTCCAGCTTCCATCCAGGCAGATTACTGAATTTTCTGCCGCTTTACTCCATTTTGGAAGGGGAATCACTCTTGGCATAGAATAATTTTTTAATTCATCTATAGTCATATTCATTTGTCTTCCTCCAACAGCATTTGTATTCTGAAAGACTCCCGCACGCCTGGAATCAGCTTTACATCAGGTCTTCGAACGCAGCCTCGTACCATTCTGGGATAATTAAAGTCTACTGCAATATTCATTTTGAATCCACCTGTATAACTGCTTCCTTCCAATACTGCATAATCAATCGAAGTGTATGTATTCTGCGCTTTTGCTTCTTTTGTTCCGGTTACCTCTATGCGAAGTGTATGTTTTTTTTCTTCCAGTCCATGTACCTCTGCCAGTATCTGTCTATAGCGTTTTTCATAGCCTCTGCTCATTCCCGGAAAATCCACTTTCGGTGGGTACTGACTCACATCTTTCTTCCAGAGTTCTCCGTCCAAATATACGTTACACATCCCATATAAAATATCCCATGATCCATAAACAGTGATTCCTGTCCCTGTAAAACTCAGTTCCGCGTAATCTCCTGCTGTATTGCTTAATGTTTCAGATCCGTTAAGATTTCCACAGTAATCTTCCATTTTTATCCAATTACCCACATAATTTATTCGCGGATCCAAATTATTTACAATAGCTCCTTCTGTTAATTCAGGTGCCGGTTCTAACCGAACCTTACACCCCTGAGAAACCATTCGTACTCTATCCGGTTCTGTTACATAATAAGCTCCACCCTTCTCTCCTAAGCCACCACTTGAAATGCCGATTTCTGCTTTCACACGGTGTGGCATATGGCGGAATAGCTTCTGAACTTCATATGCAGTTTCCAGTATTCCATTCTGAAAAAGAGTAAGATAAAAACAAATATCAAGGGTATTTTCATAGGTTCCGCTTATCTTTATCTGTACATTTTCTGCCCCATCCACAGAACAAATTTCAAGGCTTCTCCCTATCCATTTCCCAAGTAAGAATCCTGCTGTATTCAAGAACGGACCGCCTTTTATCAGTACTTTTTTTCCTTGTTTTTGTATAAGCCCAGCTTCCTTTAATAGACATTTTTTTCTGGAAAAAATATAAAAAATATTATCATTTTCTATGTGAAGAGCATCTTCTGTCCACTGAATTTTCCAGTTTATATTACAGATTTCATTCTGCCTTCTGAAACAATTTATCTTTGTTTCCACAGCAGAATTCTCATTTTCCCACTCCACGTATGTTTCTTTTGAAGCTGCTTCATATGCATTTTTCAAGTGATAATATTCTGGCTTCGGATTATGATTCACGTCCAGAATCCCCCATTCATACTCCTTCAGCCCTTCAAAGCTACCGTCCTCATCCACACCAGCCAGAACTACGCCACCAAGGCATCCTGGAGTCCGAGCTGATTTTTCTACAAAAGTACGAATACTTTTTCCCCAGAAATCACGGATTCCAGGATCTCTTTGAATTTCATCCCGGTTATGGCATACTACCGGTGACCAGACCTCGTGAAGTACAGGCACTGGATAGTCTGCATCTGCAATCATATATCCAATCTCATTTTCTGCCCCGGGTGTGTGGAAAATCACCATCTGATCATATGTCTTGTCAAAAGGAAGACGCCAGTCAATATCATGAACCGGCCATACATCCATCTGTGGTTCTTCTTCTGGAATGGACATTGGCAAATGGAAGGTCATCAGGCGAATATCATCCAGTTCCCTGATGCGGTCACGAATGATTCCAAAATTTACTCCCCATGCACAATCGTGTCCTAATGACCAGAGAAGTACACTGGTATGGCTTCCATTTACAAGCAATTCTTCTGCTGCTGTTTCAAATTCTTTCTGCATATGTGGCAGCTCACTGATGTTTTTTTTGGTCTGTCCCAGTTCATAGAAAGGAGCTGTATTTTCCACCCAGAATCCCATTTCATCACACAGCTCCAACATTTTTTCACTAAAAGGATAATAGATACTGCGGATAAAATTAATGTGTGCTGCCTTAAATAATTCCAGATCACAACGCAAAACAGTCTCCCAATTTTCCATCTTAGAATCTGGTTCACGGTAACAGATCCCCAGCAGCTTTACAGGCTTATGATTCCAAAAAACCTGCTGATTTTGCCGCTTCAAAGAACGAAATCCAAGCTTTTGTCCATGCCTTATATAGGTCTTCTCATTACTCTTATCTGATAACTCAAGCACTATATTCACCTGGTACACAGCCGGATTATCAGGTGTCCAGCACTGTACTCCCTGACATTTAAATACAGTTGTTTTCACTCTGGCAGTGTCTTGTCTGAGCTCACCTTTTTCTTTCACAAGGACACTACTTTTATCTCTGATTTCCAGAAAGGCGGCAACATTTTCTTTACTTGTACTCCCTCTGTATTTTATGATTAATTCCATCTGTCCCTCTGGATTTTCTGCCGTATCCAGCCATATCAGCTTCTGTTTTCTCATTGCTTATTCCCCCGACGATCTATCCTTACTGTTTTCTTATTTATATCGTATACTCATAATATCCGCTTCCCACAGTCATGATTTCCTTCCCATCCGGTGATTCCAAATGCGCTGTAAGCCCCGGCGGAATCTGGCAGAAGACCCTGATTTTCTCATTTTCCCATTTCCACTTTACACTGATTTTTCCATAAGGATGCAGGGTCCAGGCACTTACCCAGTTCAAGCCTTTTTCCGGGTGCGGCTGAATTCGGATTTCTTCAAATGAAAGCCCGTCGCGAACCAGTTCCATCCCTCCAAGAGATCCATAAAACCACTCTTCAATACTTCCCAGCATCAGGTGATTCTGGGAACCGTGAATGTTTCCAGGCTCTGGTCCGTCCCATTCCTCAGTAAGGGTTGTTGCTCCATTTACGACCTGATAGCCGTATCCTGGTTTATCTGTAATATTCGTCATCTCATTGAGCACATCTGACATGCCATATTTCATCAGTGCAGCAATCAAAAACGGATGTCCCACATCACCAGCTGTGATGGCATAGCCTCTTTTTACCACGTCATCCTTCAGCTGCGAAACCACTTTATCCTGATATTCCTCCGGCACCAGTCCCACGATCAGGCTCATGGCCTGTGCCGCCTGACTGCCGTTTGCATAACGTCCGGTCTGGTCATCCAGAAACTGCAGATTGTATTCCTCAAATACCAGTTTCATTTTCTTCTGATACGCTTCTGCAACCTCTTTTTTCCCGAGAAGCTGTGCTATTTTTGCCATAATCTGAAGGTCATAATAATAAATACAAGTCGCCACAACAGGAACCGGAGTGTTCTGGGAATGCGGGGTGCAAGGACCGATATCCAGCCAGTCTCCAAGCCCGTGATGAAGCACTTCATGGTGTGTTTTAGACGAAAGATACTCCACATATTTCTTCATTACCGGGAAATATTTTTCCAGCAATGCAAGATCTCCGTAACGTTTGTATGCATACCAGGGAGCCAGCACACAGGCACTTCCCCACTCAGGTGAATCCAGAAATCCCTTATGCCACTTATCAAATCCAGTCACATATTCCGGACAAATATCCGGTATCAGACCATTTTCCCGTTGGGAATCTGCCATATCTCCTTCAATTTTTGTATACAGATTATGCACATCCAGATTATACATAATGGAAGGTCCGATCAGATGTGTCTGCTCCAGCCAGCCTAGCTTTTCCCTATGTGGACAGTCTGTGAAATAACTTTTTGTATTGCTTTTGATTGCCTGCAAAATAATCTTATGTATCTGATTAAACAAGGTGTTGGAGCAGCAAAAATCACCAGCTTGATCTACATCAGGGTAAATAAATTCCCCCTGTAAAGAAATTTCTTTTCCCGGCACAGCACCTGTCATCTCCACATAACGGAACCCTGTATACGTAAAATCCGGTGCAAATTCCTGTTCTTTTTTGTCATTTAAAACGTATGTCCAGGCATAATCTTTTCCTGTTACAGACTGATCAATCCGTCCGTTTTCATCCAACTTTTCCGCAGTTTTTAGCACCACCTTCTGTCCTGCTCTGCTGCCATTTGTTTTCAGGAAAATCCTTGCCCATCCGGAAAAATTTTTTCCCAGATCATACTGCCATACCCCTGTTTCCACTTCTCTCACACTAACCGGTTGATAGATTTCCTTTACCCTTAAAGGTTCCATTGGTGCCGGTTTCAGTTCCCCTAAAGGTGGTTCTACACACACTGCAGCTTCCCAGATTTCCGACGCTTCTGATGTTAAATATTCCCTTGTCCACCGTTTTCCATCGAAATCCTCTCCACCGTAAATACAGCAGAATTCAATCGGACTTTTGGCTCTCTTCCAGGATTCATCTGTCACCACATATTCTCTGCTGCCATCTTCATAAACCAGCTCCAGCTGGCACAGAAGCTTGGCTTTTCCATAGGAACGCTGGAAATACACATAGCGTCCTCCCGGAACATTAAACATACAGTCACCCAGCTTTACCAGAATTATATTCTCCGTATTTTCCCCTTCTGCAAAATATTCCGAGACATCATAAGCCGTATAAAAGCAGGTCCTTCGAAAATCTGTCCAGCCCGGTTCCATTACATGGTCAGACACTCTTTCTCCATTAATCCAGCACTCAAAAGCCCCCATTCCACACACATAAAGCTTGGCTAGCTTCACCGCCTTTTTACAGCCAAATTTCTTCCGGTACAGGTGATATTCATGGTCCTTTGTCTCACCAATGAACTTCCCTTTCCAGTCCTCGCGATTATGATAGGCGGTCTCAAAGGAGCTCTCTTCCTCTGCAGTTATCACACCCTCATCGCTGGAAAATATACAGCTTACATGCCAGGTCATTCTTTTTCCTGACTGAAGTTCCTTTCCTTCATACTGAATTCCAGCCATCCGGGAAGCTTCTACAGTTCCGCTGTCCCAAACAGAATTTCCCTGCTCATCCCAGACCTGCACCCGATAGCTTTCCTGGTGCACATTCCTTTTTTCTGTCTCAACTCTCCAGCTAAATACAGGTTTTTTACTTCCTACCAGGATATTTTCCCGGCGATTATCTGTCATCAGATCGTACAGTTTCATTGCAAATTCCTCCCTCTTTATGGATAATTTATTATAAAATTTACCTGATATATTTTGAATGGAAAAAACGTATATCTCCTATGTAGATTTTTCATATCCCCCACATTAAAAAGCCCTCCCCAGCGAAAACACATAACCTGTGCCTTTCCGCTGAAGAGGGCTTCTCTTTATGAAAGCAGAATTTTTAAAGCTTTATTGTTTGTCTTATTTAACAGTTTTCTCATTCAGAGTTTCAAGGATTTCATCAAAGTCTTCATCTGTCTGGCTCTTGATGTCATCAATGTAATCTTCCCATGCATCGTCATCATTAATGTCGTTCTCACCTGTGATAAACTGAAGCGCAAGCTCTTTTGCTCGTGTCTCGCAGGTTCCGTCATATCCAAGCTCTGCTTTTACAGAAGACTCTTCAGCAGTCAGATAAGTAACCGGTGCTCTGTCGTATGGGGAAACAGAATCCTCTCCGCCGTTGGCATCAGACTCAACCCAGTATTTTCCTTCATAGTAACCTTTTTCAGCATTCCACCATGGCTCCGGATTACAAGCAACCTCAAGCATTGCGTTGAAATCAAGCGGGTTAAATGGAATACCGGTTCTGCAAACGCTAGAAGAGGTAAGTCCATACTCAGCGGATTTTGTTGCAGGTGTTGCATCGTTCAAAATATCATCTACGAAAGTCTTAGTTTCATCAGTTTCTGTATAGGTTTCGCCTTCAACACCCCAGTTCATAAGGTTTACCATCTCATCAGAATACTGATAGTCAATCATTGCTACTGCATATTCCGGATGCTCGGTTTCTGCACTGATATAAATACCCATATTTGCATTCAGAGATTTTGCAGCCTGTCTGGAACCCCATTTCCAGGCAGTACCATACTCTGTATTCTCCGGAAGATATGCAAGCCCCCATTCCATATTTTCATCTGTCTTAGCAGTATTCCAGCTCGCTACAGATCCAGACCAAAGTGTCGGGCAAATACCGCCAACATTTGTGGTAGCTTTTGTCTGACCCTGATTGAAGTCTGCTGTTGCAAACTCAGGATCAATATATCCTGCCTCATATAAGCTGTTCAGATATTTCAGGCACTCACGGAAGTTATCCTCAATCGGTCCGAATACCCATTCCTCACCGTTGTAGTACAGGCAATCCCATGTGTGGAAAATTCCAACAAATCCACGGTACAGGGAGTAATCCTTTGTGTTGTTGATAATAACATAATCAAGATCAAGTGATCCATCGTCAATCTTTGCCTGCATGTCAGAGCAAAGCTGTGTAAACTCATCCAGTGTAGCAGCCGGCTGCCAGCCGTTTTCCTTAAGAAGGTCAAAACGATACGCAAATGCTGTGAAGGACTGTGCTCCCTGGATATCATCCGGGTTATAGAAGCCGTCCATAAAGTAATACATGGATCCGTCCTCATTCTTTGCGAAATCCTCGCCACCGTTTGTCTCTTTCATATATTCCGGATAGTAAACCATATAATCGGAATAATCAGCAAGATTTAATAAGATTCCGTCCTCGCCGTACTCATTGACAGCTGATCCCTTTGTTACAGTGGCAATATCCGGAACTGAACCGGACTGAAGTACAACCAGCTCATTTGCCGTATAGTCCGTTGCAGCTGTTCTTGTCCATGTGATGTCAAGCTTGCAGCCAAGGTAATTTTCCATAGCCTCCTGCCATTTTTCCTGAATCAGTGTTCCATCAGAAGACTGCTGATAATCTGCGATGCTTACTTCCAGATGTAAGGTTCCGTCCTCAAGCTCCGGAAGCTCAATGCCGTTATCTGCAGCTGTTGCTTTTGGTGCTGAATCCTCTGCCCATACAGCAGTTGTTCCTATGGTTGTGAAAAGTCCTGCAGCCATTGCTACTGACATTCCCATAGCGGTAAGTCTTTTGGTGGTTTCTCTCTTCATAATTTCCTCCATTTTCTTTTGTAGACATTGTTGAATAGTAAACGTGTGTCTTTTATTTATAAGGAAAGCTGTCCCCCAGCTTCCATATAATCTGAATATCAGCCCTTAACAGCTCCTACCTGTACGCCCTGTGCAAAGTATTTCTGGATGAACGGATATACCAGAAGGATTGGTCCTATGGTTGCGATTACGCAGGCATACTGTACATTCAGACTGTTTAGGTTACCATTACTGATCATCTGCTGTGCATTACTCATGTTTGAAGTATTGGATGTAAATACAATTTTTCTAAGAAGCATCTGAATCGGCTGTTTTGCAGGATCCTTAATGTAAAGAAGTGCTTCATAGTAGCTGTTCCATACGCCAACAACGGAAAACAGACCGAAGGTTGCGTACAATGCTTTTGAAAGGGGCACATAAATCTTTGTAAGAATCTGGAACTCACTGGCTCCGTCAATTCGGGCGGCTTCCCTGATCTCCGGGGAAATTCCCTGATAGAACGAACGATAAATGAAAATATTATAAGCACTTACCGCATTTGGCAAAATCAGTGACCACCAGCTGTCATACAAGCCCAGATTCTGAATCAACAGGTAAGCAGGAACTGTACCACCACTGAAAAACATAGTGATCAGCAGGATAATGGACAATGGTTTTCTCAGTACGAATTCCGGTGCCATCATAACGTAAGCCATAAGAGAATTCAAAACCAGGCTGACAATCATAGTTCCCACTGCAATTACAATCGTATTCCAGTAAGCTCCCAGTATATTCTCATCCTTGAATAAGGCTTTGTATCCGTCCAGATGAAATTCCTTTGGAAAGAAGGTAACCTGACCGGTTGTGATCATGCGGTTGCTAGACAGTGAAGTGGCAATTACATTCAGGAACGGATATAGAAATATAATCGCTACAATGATCATGAACACAATGAGGAACACGTCAAATGCTCTGCTGCCAATATGTATTTTGTTATTCTGTTTTTTTGCTTTTCCAAATGACATGAATTTTTCCTCCTACCACAAACTGTTTTCCGGGTTGATTTTTCTGGTAATCATGTTTGCTCCAAATACCAGAGCAAAACCAATGACTGAAATAAACAGGTTTACGGCTGTTGCATACGAGAATTTACCTTCCACGATACCTTTCTGGTAAACAAAGGTTCCGATTACTTCCAGCTGACTTCTGTTTGTGTCGTTCTGCATCAGAAGGATCTTGGTATAATCACTGTTCAGCACATTTCCAAGATTCATGATCAGAAGAATCGTAGTAGTTGGCTTAATAGTCGGCCAGATAATATTTTTGATTTTCTGCCAGCGGTTTGCACCGTCAATATTTGCTACATCATACAAGGTTACATCTACATTGGATAATGCAGACAAATACATGATGGAACTCCATCCTACTGTCTGCCATACCTGCGAACCGAGATATAAAGGAAGGAAATACTGACTTCCATTATTCATATCCACTCTCGCCATTCCCAAAAGATTTCTTATATCGTTGAAAAGTCCGCTGGTAGAACCAAATCCGTTTAACATAGAGCAGATAACTACTACAGAAAGGAAATGAGGAATATAGGAAATTGTCTGTACTGCACTTTTAAATACCTTTCCTCTTAACTCATTCAGCAGAATAGCAAAGATAATTGCCGCCGGAAACGTAAATAACAAATTCAGAACTCCAATTTTCAGCGTATTCCATATAATCTGTCCACTGTTTACATTTTTAAAGAATTTGATAAAATTTTTCAGTACAGGCTCCAGCCAGTTACTGTCCCAGACACCTTTTGATGCTTTATAATTCTTAAATGCGATCAGAATTCCATACATTGGAACATATTTGAAAATGATCAGCATGATCAGCGGTGCCAGTGCCATAATGCAAAGGGCTTTCTGTTTCCATAGCAGTTGCCAGAATGTTTTTTTCTTTGCCGCATATGGAATGGATGTGGTGTTTGACCTTTTCGCCATATTTCTCTCTCCTTCCGGTCTTGTGTTTCTGATGTAATTATTGTATTGTATAAATCGCAGTGTTTGAATGGAAGATTCATAATTTTTTCATGTATATTTTACATTTTTTTCAGAGTTTTTCCGCTAAACATGGAATATTCTCAGGTTTGTCCAATAATTTTCCATGACACCCTGTAAAGAATTTATTGTAAAATATGATTAAGAAAGGACAGGCATTATATATGAAAAAGCACAAAACAATCCTGCTTCCCCTTGGACGGCAGTTTTCTATTATCTTAGTATTATTTATTGTCTGCACGGCAGGCATTACACTATACAACACTCAGGATTACGTTCGGGTACAGACCGACTTTCTTAGCAGCAGTCTGGACTCTTATTCCTCGCAGCTTGCCAAAAATACCCTGGAAGCCTACGATAGCTACAAAAACATATGCTATAGCGTTGCATACAGCTCTGTAGTTCAGGATTTTCTCAGCAGTAAGAACAGGCAGAGTTCCTATGAAGCTTATCAGGAGCTGCGAACACAGCTGGAAAACACCTTCCTTCTGAATCCATATATTTCTGATATTGCAGTTTACGGACAGGATGGTACCTTTGCCTCCCTTGGAGGATCTGCTTTCAGCTACAAGCCCTTTGCCGATAAGCTTGAGGAAACCTCGTTTCCCTACTGCACCGTTGGCACCTCCTTAATAAACGGAACCAACTGCCATATCCTTGCCATGCCGATCTGTACCTTAGGTACCGGACAGAGCCAGCGCCTTGGCATCCTTTTTCTGGCCATTGACATTAATCATCTGCTTAGCAACTCTATGACCAATATGAATAGCCAGAAGCTTTATGAACCGGAAATCCTGTTTGCAAATGCACAGCAAGAGCTGATTTATGGAACAAGAAGCCTTTACCGTACCGTTCTTAGCACCCCCGCACCTCAGTCTGAAGCAGACACCTACGAAGTAAAAGCAAACAGCTCCCCGGTAACCTATATCGCAAAATGCTATTCCTTTCGCAAGCTTGGACTTTCCCTTTATGTGCTTGTAGACAAAAGTCAGCTAACCAGCCAGATCCAAACTATTTCCCAGCGTCAGTTTCTCGCTACAGGTGCTATACTTCTGCTGGTTTTCCTCTTTGTAACCTTCCTTTACAAGCCATTTTTGGATTCGCTGAAACAGCTGATCGATTTTATGAAAAGTATTTCCGCCGGAAACAGAAAAGCAATCAGAAAAGGTGCCCAGATTCATCAGGGCTTAATTGGGTCTACTGAAATCAACGATATTTTTAACGCATTTAACGAAATGCTGATCAAAACCGAAGAACTGAATCATACCATTTTTGATTCCTATACCAGAATGTATGAATTGGAAGCCAACAACCGCAAAACAGAAATTGCATTTCTGCGAAGCCAGATTAATCCGCACTTTCTTTACAATACGCTTACCATGATCTGCGGTATGGCTGCAGAAGGCATGACTGATAAGATTATTCTGGTTACAGGTGCACTTTCCCAGATTTTTCGATACAGCATTAAAGGGAACGACTTGGTTTCTCTGCGGGAAGAGCTGGAAATCGTAAAATCTTATCTGATGATCCAAAAGGAACGCTTCGCAGACCGCTTCACCATTGAATATAATTTTTCTGATGATGCCTATGACTGCCTGATACCCAAAATGGTCATCCAGCCACTGGTAGAAAATGCAATTGTCCATGGACTGGAAAAAAGTCTGAAACCCGGTTCTATTCTGATCGGTGCCGGACGAAATCCCCGGCACGGTTATCTGGCCATCTGGATTTTTGATACCGGTGTGGGAATGCCTCCGGAAAAATTACAGGAACTGCGCCATTCCATTGCGGCTTCCGTTCATGACAAAACCGGAGATGCTTCTGCTGATCTGGCAAAAATGGATGCGCAAAATCACGACAGCATCGGAATTCTAAATGTCAATAGCCGTATGGTGCTTTATTATGGAGCTGACTACACTCTTCTCATTGACTCTGAGGAAGGTGTGGGAACTAATATTCAGCTGCGGGTCCCTTATCAGACAAATGATTTTCACAAACATCACAACAGTTCACCCCTTCATCAGGGCATCTAAAGGAGAATATTTATATGTATCAGGCAATTGTAATTGACGATGAAAAATGGGTTGTAAAAAGTCTGATTGCTACCATCAAAAATCAGGACTATTTTGAAATCACCACAGAATTTTATGACGGCCTTTCCGGTCTTGAATATATCCGTATTCATCAACCGGCCCTTGCATTTGTGGATGTAAGACTTCCTGGCATGGGTGGACTAGAAATTCTGCAGGCAGCTCATGCGGAAGGCTTATCAACTCTTTTCATTATGATAAGCGGACATGCTGAATTTGCATATGCTCAGAAAGCAATGTTTCACAATGCGATCGGATACTGTCTAAAGCCATTTTCCAGAAGTGAGCTTATGGATTCCATGCAAAAGGCTTATCAGCTTCTTCAGGAGCAGGAACAAAAAGCAGAAAATCAAGAAGTTTCTTTGGAAGAGCAGCCAAACATTTTTCATCCTCAGCATCTTGTTTCTTCCCACAAATCTGTGCAGATGATGATTGATTATACAGAAAAGCATTATCAGGAAGATATTTCCATACAAAATCTTGCAGAATACTGCAGTATCAATCCTAATTATGCCAGTCAGATTTTTCGTCAGGAAACAGGAGGAACCTTTGTCAGCTATCTGACCAGTCTGCGGATTGAACATGCTGCATGGCTTCTTGCACACAGTGACCAAACCGTATTTGCCATTGCCACTCAGGTTGGCTACAGTGACTATTTTTATTTTGCAAAGGTGTTCAAAAAAGTAAAAGGATGCACACCTACCGCTTATCGAAAGGATTCTGAAGAACATGTGTGATCTTATTTCTAAACAGTTATTGGGGGTTTCCATTGCAGCCGCTTTGATTTTCACAGCCACCGGCTGTGATTCCTCTTCAACTACTACAAAAATCAGCCGTCAGGCACTTCCTGAATCCATTCAGAATCTGTCCTTTGATAAACATTTAAATATCAGTGTTGGCTATTGGAATATTGAAGAGATAGAAAAAGCAGCCGAACCAGACGCTATGACTCAGTATATTGAAGATTTATTTAATATTACGCTGGAACCGATGGCTGTAACCTGGTCAAATTACAAAGAGCGTTATCAGATTTTGAGTGCTACCGGAAGCCTTCCTGATGTTTTTGCCACATTAACACTTTCTTCCAACGACAATAATGACTCCGCAACCTTTTCTGATTTTATCAATACCGGAGTCATCCGTGCTCTGCCTGAGGATCTGACAGACTATCCGCGCCTGAATGAGGTTTTGAATTCTGTATCCTATACCCGATATACAAATGGCAAGTATTATGCCATTCCCCGTGTTTCCTTTCTGGATCCAGTTCTTGGTGCTACAGATGCTGCTATGCTGGTTCGCCGGGACTGGATGGATAGCCTTGGGATTTCCAATCCGGAAAGCTTTCAGGATTTTGCAGACATGACGATTGCTTTTGCAAAAAATGATCCGGATGGAAATGGCATTGATGATACGCTCGGTTACAATGTTAATTCCATAAATGCACTTGGAAAATGGGTGATTCTTGGCATCGCTCCTGAATGCAATGTTTATTCCTGGACGGAAAATAACGGTTTCTATGTTCCTTCCTGGTCCACGGACGCATTCAAGCAAGTAGTAAAGGATTATCGCCTGCTGTACGAAGAGGGTGGTCTGGACCCTGATTTTTACACCAAATCCCCCTCTGCTGTTATGGATGACTTCGCAGCAGGACGGCTCGGTGCCCTGGAATATAAATCCTCCCCTTCTTCACTTATGGAATTAAAAAACAGATGGGATGCCTTGAATGATAAGTCCTTCGAGGACTGTGTGGATGTGCTTCCTGTTTTTCCCGCACCAGACGGGATTCGATACAGTAATTCCTCCAGCATCTTCTGGTCGGAATCTTATATTTCCTCAGATGTAGACGATACAAAAGCAGAGCGCATTCTTGCTCTATTTGAATTTCTTCTTTCTGATGAAGGACAGGATTTCTGTCATTATGGATTAGAGGGAATTGATTATGAAAAGGATAAAGATGGAAATTATTCCTGCCTTCTGGATACAAAAGGAGAAAGCCTTACCACAGCTCTTGCCAGAAAATATCCATCTTCTATTTTGTTTTCCGGTATTGCAACCTGGGGCGGAAGCTGGAAAGATTTTGAAGTCAATGATATGAATACCCTCCGTTATGGAAAATTTGCAACTATTCTTGCTTCTGAATCCGCCAATTACTGCAAGGAGCACACTACGCAGGTCAGCCGCCCTTATGCATTCATGAGCTATCCAAAAGAACCAACAGAGGAATTTAGCACCTCCAATGCATTTAAACAATTCATAAGCTGTATTATCGGAAATGACGATGCCGTAGACATGTGGGAAAATGTGTTAAAGCAAATGCGATCTGACGGACTGGACGAATATATTCAAAGGCAAAATGAAAATTTCGCAAAATCACAAAATTAATTTAAAAATCCCCACCTGAAGCTTTGCTTATACAGCAATAATCTCAGATGGGGATTTTATATAGATAAATTTATTTGATTTTCAAAACATAAGCACAGTCACAAGGCTTCTTTTTCGGTGCTTTTACATAAAGCCCGTCTTCTTTTCTGTAAAAAGCAAGCTCACCTTCATTTCCCAGCATAGTTACCTTCTTAATCTCACCGTCAAAAGCACCACCCTTACGAAGTGTACGGATACAGAACTCTCCGTCCTCTGGCCAGCCAAATGCAATCGCATAAAGAGCATCGCCATGTGTGGTAAAACGGAAGTCCTGAGCAGTAAGAGTATCACTATGCACATCAACAGCATCGCCCTTATCAAGCTGCTCCTGGATTTTTCCCACATCATAATTGGCATCATCTACTGTAGTAGGACCTTCTGCTGCCACCTTAAATGGCCTTGTCTCATAAATTGCCTTACCGTTTAAAGCCAGCCAGTCCCCGATCTCTTCCAAAATACGCACTGCATCGGGATGGAAGGAACCGTCTGCATATGGACCTACATTTAGCAAAAGATTTCCATTCTTGGAAACAATATCGCAAAGCTGATGGATAATCCGCTCTGCTGATTTATATTTGGGATTTTGTACCATACACCAGGTAATGTTATCCTCCAGCCGGTCGTCAGACTGCCATGGGAAGTCCTTTGGGGAAGAAAATCTTCCGCACTCAATATCATAAACGCCGATATCCTTAGGATAATCCTCCTGTTTGTATGTAATGATTCCGTCCTTAATTTCTCTGGTGTTGTAATAATATTCGGCTACATCATAGCGATAGTCTTCCTGGATAATGCAGGTACGGCTGTCAAAATACACCTCATCCGGCTCATACTTGTCGATAACCTCCAACACCTTATCCCGCCAGATTTTGCAAAATGCTTCGTCAGGATAGCGATAAGGAATATAGCGATTTGTCTCAAGAGGCAGTGCAGGACCGTAATATTTTTCATTTTCCGGAATATACACATCTGCCTCATTATCCGTTGACATAAACCATCCCCACAACCACTGGTGGTGAAAGGTTGCCACTGTACGAATTCCCTGCTTGCGAAAGGCCTCTGTGCATTCTCCCACAATATCACGGTGAGGACCATAATTCATACTATTAATTGGATTAACTGCGCTGTCCCACATGGAAAAATTATCTGCATGCTCACTAACTGCACCGGCATATTTTGCGCCGGAACGCTTTACAAGAGAAGCCCACTGATCCGGATCAAATTTTTCTCCTTTGAGCATATCATAAAAGTCCTTATAGCCAAAGTCATGAAGACTTCCATAGGTTTTCTCATGATACTGGTTCTGCTCCAAGCCTTTGCAGTACATATTTCTGGAATACCACTCGTTTTGATATGCCGGAACGCTATATGGTCCCCAGTGAAAAAATAATCCAAACTTTGCATCTCGAAACCACTTTGGTGCTTCTCTTTTTACATTGTTCCAATTGACCTCTCTCATGTTTTCCAATACTCCATTCTGCCCGCAGGCGTTTTTTGTTGCACTGCCATGGGCAGGCTGAATTTATTACAATTTTATTGACTTCTTATAGAAAGACAGAAGCGGCAAAAAGGTCACTTCGTCCACTGGTGGCTGTTTAACCGGATCTGCCTGCCATACAAAGGAAAGCTCTGCTTCATCCTCCACTTCTCGTGCCAATTCCAGATAAAGATGATTTTTGTTCTCTCTGTTTCCGCGAATATGAAGGATCTCCACCTCACCCTCACTGTCTGTCAAAGTAAATCCGCTGTCTTTTCCCACTGCTGAGTAAACCAGGAAGCAATTCTTAACATGATCGCAGGTAAGCTTCAGCCAGATTCCGCTTCCCTCCAGCTGGAAGCTCTTTCTTTCCGCTTCGTCTGCTCTTTCAACCTTTACAAGCTCAGGCGGCTGATACTCTTCCTTTCCATTTAACACATGGGCACATTGCTTCGCCAGCTTTTCTCCAAGCGCTACATTAGCCTGTGCTGTATTGTGGATTCCATCGCAAAGGCTTAAATTGGAAGTTGTCAAAACAGAAACTCCCGGTATCTCCTTCGCTGCTCTTGCCTGAGCATCACGCACCATTCCCCAGCACTCGTCATTGATTCCATTGATCTGTCTGTTCAGCTGCATGGTAAAAAACGGGATCTCATATCCCAGTTCTTTTCTGGTTGCTTCCACGTACTCCCTAAAATGCTCCAGATATTTTTCTGCCGGTCCCGGATTGGTGTCTGAGCATCCCTGATACCAGAGCACTCCTGCATATTTTCCCCCGGTCTGATGAATCTTGTCCAACATATTTAAGTACAAATCTCCGTCCTTTGGATTCCATCTTTCCATAGAAGAACCGCCAAGAGAGGTCTGAATCAATCCCACAGGCATTCCCGTCATTTTCCCATAAGTCTTTCCAAACGCAAGATAAGGAGATACTCCCGGCACACCCATCTCTTCATTGGCCAGAGATCCGGCAAAAGTGCTTTCATTCATAGGGTGGCTTGCAATATCCCACTTGTTTCTGTTACGATACAAATGCACATCCATGCTAGGTGGGTCAATGCAAAAATCCCTGCTGTATCCCGCTGAATTAGATTGACCTGCAATAATAAACAGGTTTCCTACTCCCAGATGGAGCACACAATCTCCACGATAGAGCCATGTAAGATCCGGAACAGTGCTCTTTGTTTCCAGGCTGGTGTCAATCCTGTAAGGTCCCCCGGCCGGAATCTCCAGTGTCACCTCAAATTCCCCCTGAAATTTCTCATTACATGTAAAATGATCTGCATTTGTCCAGGGAATCACCGTCATATTGTCATCCTCACGCATAACTCTCACAACCGGAGTAACCCTTTCAACACCCACTTCAATTGCTGCCGGATGAACCTGAAAGTTTCCCTTTAAAGCTACAGATGCCTTACCATTCTCCTGCTGCAAAATTTCCCAATCTGCAGGAGCCTTCGTCAACGTAATTCCATGCATTTTAATTCAACCTCTCTTTCCAGCTACATAATCTATATCAAGCGGATATTCCAGGTCCGCTTCGCTACTTGCTCATAACTGAATAACTGCTTCGCAGTTTATCAGAAGGAGCTTGCTCTTTCGTCTTGTTTTTCATTATAAAGTCTTTTCAATTTCATTGGTATATTCATTTTTCAGACCATTATGTAAATTTTTCAGATAAATGAAACTGCCTGCGCCTCTTACAAGTAGTCAGAAACCAGAATTTTATGGACATAGGACAAGCCCCATGAGCACTGTCCTGACCCTTTATAGGTCAGCTTGTTCATGGGGCTTGCATATAGGAGACGGACTAAACCATCTTAAATACCAATTGTTATTTATTTGTGATCACCGAAGCCACAGCCTTCTTCCATCCGGCATACTTCTGTTCTCGTTTCTTGGCATCCATGTCCGGCTTATAGGAAACCCGGTTCAATTTTCCGAAGATACTTTCATCCCAGACACCAAGCTGCAATCCTGCCGCATAGGCCGGTCCAATAGCGGAAAGCTCCTCGGAATCCGGAACCAGAACTCCGGCATCTGCAATATTGCTCTGGAACTGCATCAGATAGTCGTTTCGGGTCGGACCGCCATCTACGCGAAGCTCCTTCACCGGAACACCAGCGTCCTCAGACATAGCCTGTACAACATCTGTAATCTGATAAGCAATACATTCAAGTGCCGCTCTTACAAACTCAGCCTTGCGGGTAGTACGGCTCATGCCTACAACAGAAGCTCTCGCCTCGCTGTCCCAGTAAGGCGCGCCAAGACCACTGAATGCAGGAACCAGATACAGGCTGTCCTCCTGAATGGCCTCTTTCGCCAGTTTACCGGTCTCTCCAGGAGAAGAAATGATCTGAAGATCGTCCTTCAGCCAGGTAATCACAGCGCCTGTATAGTTCAGGTTGCCTTCAAGCACATAGTTAACCTTGCCGCCGATTTTCCACGCAAGAGAAGTAACAACCCCATGGGTACTGAGAATTGGCTTCTCACCAATATTCATCATAATAGAAGAGCCGGTTCCATAAGTGGATTTGATCATGCCTGGCTGCAGGCATCCCTGACCAAAAAGAGAGCCGTGGGAGTCTCCCAATACGCCATGGATCTGGATTTTATGAGGAAGAAGTCCCTCGAAATCCGTCTCGCCGAAGCAGGCGTCGGAATCTGTAACCTCTGCCATATTTGCCGGATCAATGCCAAATAATCCGCAGATTTCCTCATCCCATTTCAGGTCAAAAATATTGAAAAGCTGTGTTCTGGAAGCATTGGAATAATCGGTTCTGTATTCTTTGCCTCCTGTCAGCTTGTAAACCAGCCAGCTGTCAATCGTTCCATGGCAGATTTCGTGACGTTCTGCCGCCTCTTTTGCGCCCTCTTCATTTTCCAGAAGCCATGCGATCTTGGAAGCCGGGAAATATGGGGAAAGATTCATTCCGGTTTTCTGGCGGATCAGCTCTGCTGCGCCAGCCTTTTCCACACGGGCACAAATATCCACGGCACGGGCACACTGCCATACAACTGCATTTCCATAAGGCTTGCCAGTCACCTTGTTCCAGGCAAGGGAGGTCTCACGCTGGTTGCTGATTCCCAGACCAACCACATATTCCTTCTCTACTCCCTCCAGAAGCTCTTTCACAACCTCCAGGACGTTGCTGTAAATTTCCTCCGGATCATGAGACACCCAGCCTTTTTCATTGATGATCTGCCTGTGAGGGCGGTCGGTACGGCGCATAATGCTTCCTGTCTCATCGAAAAGGAGCGCCTTGGTACCCTGGGTACTCTGATCAATACTAATAATATATTTCGCCATGTTTACTATCCTCTTAAACTTTTCTATTCTCTAAAATCAACATCGCTGTACCTTAAGTCTGTTTTGTAATTAAATAATAAGCGTGCCTGACCGGATCTGCACTTTGCAGTCTGTCAGTCACGCTTAAATTTGTTTCTTATTTAATTATTATTTCAGAGCTTCCACAGCCTTCTTCGCAATACCCTCAGCATTTAATCCATAGTAATCAAATACTTCCTGTGAGTTACCTGTGATAACCGGAGCATCCGGAAGAGCCATGTTCAGCACTTTCTTCGGGCAGTTAGCACCAACAACCTGTGCAACCATAGAACCCAGTCCACCAAATGGAGCGTGCTCTTCTACCGTGATCACTGCCTTTGCATTCTTGGCAGCTTTGATAACGCCTTCAGTGTCAAGAGGTTTCACGCAGTACATATCCAGTACAGTTGCGGAAATTCCCTGCTCCTCCAGTAACTTTGCTGCTGCAAATGCCGGACGAACCATCTCGCCGCAGGCAATGATTGCCACGTCTGTTCCTTCTTTCAGAACAGTTGCCTTGTCCATTTCAAATGGGCAGTTGTCTTCTGTATAAATATCCTCAACCGGATTTCTTCCTACACGGATGTAAGATGGTTTCTCATCCTTCAACAGAGCCTCGATCAGATGCTTTGTCTGATGACGGTCACTTGGAAGGTAAACTCTCATATTCGGGATTGCAGACATAGCTGCGATATCCTGTGCAGAATGATGGCTCATTCCAAGTGCACCGTAGCTGATGCCACCGCTGATACCGATAAGAGTAACATTTGTATTGGAGTATGCCACATCAACCTTGGCCTGCTCGTAGCTTCTTGTGGATAAGAAGCAGGCTGGTGAGCATGCAAATGGTTTCTTTCCACATTTTGCAAGACCTGCGGAAATACTTACCAGATTCTGCTCTGCAATACCGGTCTCAATAAACTGATCCGGGAAATTATCTGCAAATGGTGTCATGGAAGCGGATCCTCTGGAATCGCTGCAAAGCACCATAATATCTTTATCGTCTTTTGCCTTGTCCATCAGTACTTCACAGATGGCCTGTCTGTTTGGAATCTTATTCATGAAGAGCGGCCTCCTTTCTTGCTGCAAAATCCGCGATGATCTGATCATATTCTTCCTGAGTCGGAACCTTGTGATGCCAGTTTGCCTTGTTCTCCATTACGGAAGAGCCGCAGCCTTTTACAGTGTTGGCAATTACAGCTGTTGGTTTGCCTTTTACAGTTTTTGCTTCTTCAAAAGCAGCATTTAACTGGTCAATATCGTTTCCGTCTTTTACATCGATCACATGCCATCCGAAAGAACGGATACGCTCATGGAGATCGTCATGTCCCATAACATCCTCTGTATTTCCGGAAATCTGAAGACGGTTACGGTCGATTACTGCACAAAGGTTGTCCAATTTATACTGATGACCTGCCATGAAGCCCTCCCATACAGAACCCTCTGCCAGCTCACCGTCACCCATTACGGTGTAAACACGGTAATCTCTGTTGTCTTTTTTGCCTGCAAGAGCCATACCTACACATACCGGAAGTCCATGTCCCAGAGAACCGGAGTTCATCTCGATTCCAGGAAGCTTATTGTTCGGGTGTCCAATATATTTGGAGCCAAATTTTGAAAAGTGTGCCTTAATGTCTTCCAGATCCAGGAAGCCCTTTGCTGCAAGTACAGCGTAGTAAGCCTCTACAGAATGACCTTTGCTGAGTACGAAACGGTCGCGATCCGGATCATCCATGTTTTCCGGTGAAATGTTCATCTGACAGAAATACAGGCTCATCAGAGTATCGATCACACTCATGTCTCCGCCGATATGACCGCCCTTTCCGGCAACAATAATGTCTACAGTATCTTTTCTTAAATCAAAAGATTTTGCCTTTAAATTTTCCATTCTCATTCACCTCTTAAATATGCTTTCACATCTTCTTCAATAGGATCATATAAATCAGGAGTGATTCCCATGTATTTGCATGCCTCGTAAAGTACCGGAACTACATCTTTATGGATACCTACACAGTGATGGATGTATGGTCCTTCTACAATCTTGGCTTCCAGACGTTTGATGTTCTCAACCTCAACCCAGAGATAAGTTCCCATACCTTTCGGTCCGTCAACGCCTTTTGCTTTTCCAAGGAGCATGGAGTATTCTCCGTTATCACCGTCGAAACGTGCCAATGTCACTTCGCCATGCTTTGCTTCTGCTGTAATGCTTCCCGGATGGCTGAATGCCAGCGGATAAGTAAGCTTCGGTGTCTCTCTTGCAACAGAGATCGGCCATGGTCCGCAGTGCTGAAGGAGCTCGCCGTTTTCAATGTCAGGATGGCGGATGGTCCAGTCTGCAAAGAAGCTTCTTGTGTCATCAAGTGCTGCTGCCTCAACAAGAAGAGCGGTAATTGCACCGTGAATATCTGTCTCACATACAACCGGAATTCCCTCTTCATTGAGAAGTGCGTTTGCTGCACATGGCATAATTCCGATTTCGCTCTGAAGCTGATTCCAGCACTGGATAGCAGCTGCCTGACAGCCGTATTTCTTAATAAGATTTCCCATAGCAACCTTCAGAGCTGCTACATTCTCAAGCTCGTTGTCTTTTACACAGATTTCCATGTTCTGTCGGCAGTACTCAACAACCTTTGCAACCTCTGTTCCTTCTGCTTTTGCTTTCTTCATCTCGTCTGTCAGCTCTGGCATTGGGATTGGGGTCAGCTGGATGTTGAATTTCTCAAGAAGTTCACCCTCGTTGCACATGGTGGACCAGAACTCGTATGGTCTTGTGGAAATCTGAAGGATTCTCATGTTGCGGAAGGTTTTTACTACATTACAGACAGCCATGAAATCGCGAAGGCCACGCTCGAATACCGGATCATTCAGTCTGCAGTTTGTCATATATGTAAATGGAACGCGAAATCTTCTGAGGACTTTACCTGTTGCAAAAAGTCCGCACTGTGTATCACGAAGACGAACACCGTTCTCGTCTGGTCTCTCATCAAGAGGTCCCCACAGAAGAACCGGTACATTTAACTCTTTTGCAAGTCTTGCGCATTCAAACTCAGTTCCGAAATTGCAGTGTGGAAGGAAAAGTCCGTCGATTTTCTCTTTTTTGAATTTCTCTGCAATCTTAATGCGGCCAGCCTCGTCATAAAGAAGGCCCTCATCATTTACGTCTGTGATGTCTACAAAATCGATTCCTAATTCTTTTAATCTGTCTGCAGTAAGTCCACGATACTTAACTGCATCCGGTGCACTGAAAATACTTCGTCTGGTTGGCGCGTAGCCGATTTTGATCTTTGCCATTCTGGTATTCCTCCTTGTTTATATTTATTATTTTCTTTTGGTTTTTCTTAGCTGTAAAATCTTTTTCTTTATTACTTACCCAGATATTCTGTTTGCTTTTCTTTGTAGCTCTAGTATAGGTCTCTTTCAGCTTTATTCCAATAAAAAATAAAGTGTTTTTGACTTTATTTTCGCTTTATTTTTCGCAAATATATTGTTTATTTTTCAATTAAGAAGTACAATATATACAACAGAAAAAACTTCTGCCAAAGAAATATGAACAGTTTCCACAGAAAACCAACTTTCTGCCCTAAACAGCAGATACTTTACTAAATACCACTCCGGGAGGTGCCGCAAATGTCCATTACTGCTAAAGAACTGGCCAGAAAACTGAATCTTTCACAGACTGCCGTCTCCATGGCGCTGAATAATAAGCCCGGAGTCAGCACTGAAACCCGCCGGCTGGTGGTAGAAGCTGCGGAAAAATACGGCTACGACTTTACCAAACTTTCTCTAAAGAAAAATAAAGCCGGAAGCATTTACGCGGTAAGCTATCGTTCCCATAATGCCATCATGTCCTATTCTCCTATTTTTGATGCTATGGTGGAGGGTATGGAATCCGTAGTGCAAAAAGATAATTATAAACTGAAAGTAATCACATTTTATGAAAAGCGGGATAATCTGGAGCATTATCTGGGGGATTTAAGAACTACTGACTGCGTTGGAATTATTTTGTTTGGTACTGAAATGCGGGAAGAAATGGTCCGGCCTTTCCTGAAGCTTCCTTTTCCGGTGGTGATCCTAGACGCCTATTTTGAAAACCTTGACTGCAATTATGTCGTTCCCAATAATCGTCAGGGAGCTTATCTGGCTACCGATTATCTGATCAGCCGGAGAATGAAGCAGCCTGGATACCTGCAGTCTGCTTATCCTCTCCGCAACTTTTCAGAGCGCCTGGAGGGATTTTATCATGCTGTCCATGATAACGGAATGTCCCGTTCCCGCTGTATCATCCACCAGCTTTCTCCAACCATTGATGGTGCAATGGCAGATATGCTTGCAATTATTGACAGAGGGGATGCTCTGGCAGACTGTTATTTTGCGGACAATGACCTGATTGCAATCGGAACTATCAAGGCCTTGCGGCTCAGAGGCTACAAGGTGCCGGAGCAGGTGGCAATTGTAGGCTTCGACAATATCTCTGAAGGACGTATTATCGACCCCTCCCTTACCAGTATCAGCATCCCCCGTCATTATATGGGACAGGTTGCCGCCAGAGAGCTTCTCTCTCAAATAAACGAACCCCGGCAGCATACCTGTAAAATTGAAGTTTCGGCAAATCTGGTAAAACGATTTTCAGTTTGACGCAAAAAAGGTATCGCAACCTTTCACTTCCGGTTGTGATACCTTTTTTAATTGCTTATTGCAGAGACGTTTAATGCCAAAATCCCTGTCTTTTTACAGTATTTATGATATATTTATTTGTTCCGAAATTATTTTCGAAAATATCATATTTTATTGTAAAATTATCACAAAATTCGCTTTTCATTTATAATATCCGCACATTTTTTCATCTGAAAAAACCGGATTTTCTGCGCTCTTTTCACCCAAAACAAATCACGATGCATACAGATCATGCAGCCTTATATTTTACCCAATTACACTGGTAAAATCTTTACGTTTATGGTATACTTATTTCATTATCTGCAGATAGCAATGTCAGAAATATAGTAACCTGACATCTTCTACCTTACACTAATAACCGGAGGGATATTTATATGGATGAAAAAATCATGAAATTTTTAAGGAAAAACAATATCCATATCAGTAATATTAAATATCTGCTCAGACAGGCGAATAAGACCTGCATTTATATGACCGATGGACGAGTTGTGAAAACTTTTATCACAGTCAAAGATTTATATGAAATTCTTATACCTTATGATTATATTTCCATAAATAAAGGCACCGTGGTTTCCAGAGGACAGATTGATCATATCGAAAACTGCACCTATCATATGAAGGATGGCGTACGTCTGGAAAGACGTAAGCGTGGCGCAGCCACTCACAAATTTCTGAACAAATCTTTGCATCAGGATCCTACCAAGATTTTATCTCCAAATATTCGTACGCGTTTTTCTGTAGTAGATGATATGCCCCTTGCTTTTTGTGTAATCGAACTGATTTTTAATAAAAACGGAACTGGAATTGACTTCGTTTTCCGCTATTGCAATAAAGAAATGCTTCTTCTGGAAGGCATGGATTTGCAGGAAATACTCGACCAGTCTTTTTATCAGGCATTTCCCAACGGAGATAAGAAGCTCCTTGCCGCATATACAGATGTTGCCGTGAATGGCGGAAGCTGTCGTCTCAAGACTTACAGTGCCAGGATTCATCGTGAACTTATTATCAAATGTTTCCAGCCATTGGAAAACTTCTGCGCATGTATATTGATTCCTGCCTATGAAATAGAGAAATAAACATTTTCCAGATTTCCATATATACATGATATGAGAGTCAAAAGGTCTTTTGCCACTCATATCCTTATATTTATTGATAAAATATTGGGAGGGAATCGACTATGCAAAATCCAGTTCCTGACGAAAGATATTCTGTAGCGGATGAAGCCATCCTGGGTGCTTTTTTTAAACTTCTAAAGAAAAAAACTCCTGATCAGATCACAGTATCCGATATCACTAAGATAGCTGGTATCGCGAGAAGCACTTTTTATAATCATTATCAAGACATTCCTTCTCTTGTATCCGCAGTTGAGGAAAAGACGATCCAGGATGTTTTTTCTATAATGGAAAAATTTCATCCTGAAAATGACCGAGATATCTGTCAGTCCTATTTTCTGACACTTTGCCGCTATACAATGGAAAATCCTTTCCTTTCCAGTCTTCTGAGCACACCCCATGGGAATGATCTCTTTGAAAAAATGCTGACTATGCTTCATCACTATGTCACCGCTACTACCTCCAGTGCCAGACCCGGCAGACACACAAAAGAGGAAATATCTTATGTGATCACCTGTGCGATCGGCAGCACGATCGGTGTTCTTCACAAATGGACCCGGGATCATTTTGATCTTGCACCAGAAGTCATTGCAGAGATTCTGACTCAGGTTTTCCTGACTGGCATGCTGCCTCTTTTATCCTGACGTGTTTGAAAAAGCATTCCCGCAAAGTGGAGCGTGCAGATTGCGGGAATGCTCTTTCAAACAGGCATAAGAAAAACCCGTCTAAGCAATTCACTCAGACGGGTTTTTCTTATGCCTGTGGCTCATCAATCAGGACATCCTGTCTCCTGATTTTCTTTGTTGTACTGCGTATAAACGGATTTTTCCGGATCACCAGACCTGTAATGCGACGATAGGTCGGCTGATTTTTATTGTATACATCCAGAAATGCCTGAAGCTGTAAACGAATCATCTCAGTATCCAGTGCCTTTGCCTCCACAACTGCCTGTTCCGGATAGATGCGTGCTGTCAGACCATTCTCTTCACCTGTTACAATCACTTCCGCAACAAGTGGATTCAACGCAAGCTTGTTCTCAAGTTCTTCCGGTGATACATTTTCCCCATTGGAGAGAATGATCAGATTTTTCACACGACCGTTAATAAAGAGGTATCCATCTTCATCCATATAGCCCTTGTCGCCTGTATGCAGCCAGCCATCCTTCAGTGTTTCCGCTGTCTCCTCCGGCATCTGATAGTACCCTTTCATAACACTTGTACCCTTTACCAGAATCTCCCCGTTTTCAAACTTTATCTCCACATTCTCAAGTGGTCTTCCAATAGAACCCGGCTTATGATTTTCCGGTGTATTATTACTGATAACAGGAGAACATTCCGACATGCCATATCCTTCCAGTATCTGAACGCCATATTCTGCAAAACGGTCAATATAGTACGGATCCAGATGTGCCCCGCCGGTAAAAATCGTCTGCAGTTTTCCGCCGAATACTTTTTCTGCAAGAACCGCCTTCGGGATTTCCGGATCAGCAGCCGCTAGTCTCTTATAAATTGTCTCAATCATCATCGGAACCATGAGCATGATATCTGGTTTAAAAATGCTCATATTTCTGACCATATGAAGCAGGGAGTCATTGATACAGATAGTTGCCCCCTGAGAAAATCCTTTCAGCCAGTCCATGACAAGGCAGAATGCATGATGGATTGGAAGTACACTGAGCATGGCAGTTCCAGGCTCTGCTGAAATCTTAACTGCCTCAACGTTGGATGCCAGATTATTCTGTGTCAGCATAACCCCTTTGCTCTTGCCTGTGGTTCCGGAAGTAAAGATAATAGTCGCAATAGCTTCTGCATCCGGACAGGAAGCATCTTCTGCTGCACTCTTTCCCATATCTCTCAGCTCATTGATACTGTACACGCCTGAAGGCAGATCCTCCACCTCTTTCTGGAGCATCCACACCTTCTGAAGCTTCGGACAGTTTGCAAGAAATGCTTCCAGATATGGTCTGTGTTTCGGACTTAAGAAGAGTGCTTCGGAATCGGAGCGATTTATCAGGTCGATCAGTTCTTCACACGGGAGTGCAGCATCCAGCGGTACCGCTGTAGCGCATCCTGTAATAATTCCCAGATAGCTTTCGATCCATTCTACAGAACTGGTTCCGATCAGTGCAATGTGTTTTCCCTCAAACCCTTCTGCAAGAAGTCCCTTTCTGGTTGAAATCACGTTTTTCATCATTTCACTGTAACTTTTCTCCAGAACTTCTTTTCTGTTAAGCCATTTTACTGCTTTGACTTCGCCAAATTTCTGTACACTTTCTTCTAATATATTCCTGATCAGCATATTTTTCCTCCTTCACTGTCCAGTGAACTAACACTCTGTTAAGTCTTACTGTTCACTCCGGGAACAGTAACATTAAGTCCTACTGAAGCTCCTCAAGAAGCTTAAGTGCCTCCTCAAGAGTTGTAATTTTTGTCACTTCGGTTTCCTCAAGTTCAATGTCAAAGGTATCCTCAAGCTCACCCAGGAAAGACATAAAATCCAGGGAAGTAAATCCCAGATCTTCACGGAATCTCATCTCACCTGTCATCTCTTCCGGTTTCACTTTGCTGTACTGTGCTACAATATTTTTAAATTCTATTTCCTGACTCATTCCATTTCCTCCTGATTTTTGATTTCTATAAAAACAATGCCGACAAGTTCTCGTTAACCACGCTTAACCTTTCAGGCTTTGTGGAACCTGTTGCTCTTTATACCTGTTCCATAATCTCTCCAATGCTCATATCCGGCTCTGCAATCCCTTTAAAAAGAATACGCATCATATAATAATACAACAGTTCCATGTCATGCTCCTCCAGATGAGCAGTCTGATAATGATAGGAGAAGTTCATCCCTCCATCCTCGGTGTGAGATACGGTCAGATACATTTTCTTGGTTGCAGCGCCGTTTGCAAACCATTTGGCATGCTGGCGAATAGTTCCAATCATTTCATTCTCCACCTTCACTGGCATTGGCTGATAGGTCAGATAGCAGCTTTCATAACTGGTATGCTCCGGTGTATGATATCTTTTTCTCATCTCATCCACAATAAATGCCGGATCATAATTGCTGTGCATATAAATTCGATTCTGCATATTCTGGATTTCATAAGCTGCCGAAAGAAAATCTGTCTCTGGTGAGATCACTGTTCTGCATGGAAACATAATGGTTCGGCTTCCTCCGGAAGTCCATTCGTCATGGGTAGAACGTCTGGATATAAAATTCTGGATTGTAATATCCTCCTGTCCATTATTTACTTTTGACAGATAAGTACGGATACCAAGCAGAAGCAGATTCGTCATAGAGAGCTGATGATTCATACAGAAATCCATCAGGTTCTGTGTCGCATACGGTTCCAGATGATAATCCTTTACTGCAACAAACAGCTCGTTCATCTCAATGTCAGAAGCACGAAGCTTCGGATTTCCATGGCGTTTTCTTGCTTCCTCCAATACGGACGGTCCCTGAATATCAGAATATAACGGCTCACCCAGTGCATCCAGCTGGTCATCCCAGAATTTTTTATCTTTTGCAAAACGCTTTTCATTGCCCGCCTTTGCCAGGTCTTTTTTCAGAACCGTTTCAAAATCTACCAGTTCCTGAGGACAGGCTGTTCCATATCTGTAATGCGTATATAATTGGAACAGATCTTCGATCATAACTACAAGTCCACAGGAATCGATCAGTCTGTGATCCATATGTAAAAAGAAACCATTGTATCCTTCCGGAAGCTTCAGCATAGTAAATTCACACATGGGAATATTATTTCCATCAAATGTTTCATATGCCCACTGCTGCATCAGCTCATCTGCCTTTGCCAGACTTTCCATTCCTGACAGATCCTTCAGCTCAATATCACGTGGGTCCTGTTTTTCAATATACTGTTTTACATTTCCATCTTTATCCGGCTTTGTAAAACGGACTCTGGTACAGCCTGAACGCTCTGTTTCCATCTGAATACATTTTTTTAATAATCCAAAATCCAGTTCTGCCTGTACAGAAGCCACAACACTTACGCCAGATACCTGCTGTGTACCATAATCCAGGATCCAGTTGTGATGCATTTTCTGAGCTGCCGTCAAAGGATAATAATTTCTCATATAATAGATAACCTCCATTGTCCCGGTTTTCCTCTTTATCCGGGACAGAAAACATTGTATGTATGCTTCAGGTGAAAAAATATCATACCTTCTCAGGAAATACCAGTACCCTGAAGACTTAATGAACACTTTATAAAAAATTGACCGGGACTTATCATACATTTAACATAGTACATCGAATATTAAGTAACTGCCATATTGACTTGTCTGATTTTTCATCTGCTGCGTTGTCGTCAGTCGCCGTAGCCACCGCTACGCCTCCTTCCTCCGCCTTGCATATGAAGAAATCATCCTACGTCAATATAGCAGAAACTTAATTTTCGATGTACTAGCAGTTCAAAGGTGTATTTCCTGCTATGTACTATGTCTGATAAATCCCGGTCAGGATTTTTTCCGTTTAATCGTATTTTTCAAAAAATTCCATCATCTTATGCTGATACAGTTCCGGATCTGCATAGGCACTGCACAGATGCCGAGCGCCCGGTATGATCACCAGTTCCTTCTCTGCCCTGCAGAGCATATAATTCTGAAAAGAGTTATTGGGATATACATAGGTGTCCTTCTCTCCATGGAAAAAGAGAACCGGTCTTTTATTTTTTTTCATGGCTTCTGTAGTGTCTGCATCTTTCATATGAAATCCAGCCAGAAGAGAACAGAACCAGTCCAGTTCCATCAGAAGCAACGGAATATGATGCAGGTGAAACCAGTTAGCTGCCATATCACGCATCTGCCTTTCCATAGACTGAAAACCACAGTCCGCAATCAGGCCTTTCACCTCCGGTGGAAGTGTATGTCCTGATGCCATCAGCACAGAAGCTGCACCCATGGACTGTCCGTACAGGTAAATCGGAAGCTTCTCTTTGTTTCGTTCAGCCATATATACTGCCCATTGCTGCACATCCCATTGTTCCTTTGCTCCAAAAGTAATATAGTTTCCCTCGCTGTCACCGCAGCAGCGATGCTCTATAAACAGGACATCGCACTGATGCTCATGCAGATATTTCGCCATAAAAGACAACGTGCCAAACCGGCTGCCACGATATCCATGACTTAATATGACGATCCGCTTCGCAGCTTCTGCAGGCAGATATAATGCATGCAGTTTTAATCCGTCAATACTTTTGATATAACAGTCCTGCATGTTCTGTTCAAAGCACCATGCCTTACTCTCATTATATTCTCTGGCATAACCATTCTGTGGATGATTTTCCCTGATATGAGACAGTTCAAACCATTTCTTTCTTTCCTTTTTCTGCTCTCCCCTTTTGCAGCAGACCACCATGTTAAAAAAGCGCCATCCCATCTCCAGAGATCCCAGAAAAACAGCCGCCAGTATTGCGAACGGCTTAATAAATTTTTTCTTCGTCATGATTTCCTCCACAGTTCACATTTTGAATAAGAATCCTGCCCGTAAAACTTCAGTTGTATTGGACAGCTTTAAGGTCTTTTGCCATAGACTCATTATAAGCATATTGTCGCTAAATAGGCAATGAGATTTTTCCATACTGGACAGTTACCTTTATATTTTTGGGAAATGTTCCTGCTTTCAATACCCACAACTTTATTTATTCAAATTCCCTCACCTATATCACCCGAATCCTCACCCTCGCCCCGTCCGGTATTTTTCTCATCTGCCAGCCGATTGATGAACCGGCACCGCGGTTGTCTTTGTCTTCTAAGTGCACCACATTTGCACCGGCACCGCCTTCACGGAATACAGCCATTGGCCACTCGTCGCGGTCAAACCAGCTATTTCTTTCCACATTCTTAAGGGATTTTTTTCTTCTTTCGTCAGTTCCATTTCTGTCCAGGGTCACATATTCTGAAAAGCCCATTTTTTGCGCTCTCTTTATATGTTCTGCGGTCTGGGGATACTTTCGGGAATCAACCACGACCACATAATATTCCGATCCAGGCCTTCCAATACAGCCCTGTGCAGGCTCTGTAGTTCTGCTGATTTTATTCAGCTTTCTCATGTACTCTCCCAGAACATGTTTCGCATCGTCAGCCAGATCTGCCAAGCTCATGCATAATCCAGTCCACTCTTCCGTCAGTTCCTCACCCCATTTTTTGCACTCATAGCACAATTCACCAAGTGTTTCTGACTGGTTTCTGTTTTCTTCCCGTTCTTCTGATCTCCACTTTTCTCTTTCAACTGCAGCTATCATTTCGTTAATATCAAAACATACATGGGCTTTGAGGTCATGAATTTCTTTTGAAACTTCATCCATAATATCCATTGCCTCATCCACTGCTTTTATTGTCGCATTCACATCACTCATAACCTCACCTCCCATCTGTACCGCCAATATGCAGCAGCCACCACTTTATCCAGCCCTACTTTTCAAAAACTCTCTAAATATCCCTCAGCTTTGCAATAAGACAACCAATATAATCAATAGATTCATCCAGATCCAGAAGCAGGGAATTGCAGGAACTGCAATAAGCCTGGATCAAGCCTTTCAGGTGTTCGTATTGTGGATCCTGCCAGTTTTCTCCCTGATTCGCAGTTTCGCTTCCAAGAATATCGTATAATGCTTCCAGTTCATCTCTCTTTGCCTGCAGGGTTTCCATGAACAGCTCCAATGAATCCACATCATGTACTAAAACTCTTGCTCCTGCCATTCCCGTGCCTCCTCCAGCTCTGCCAGCTTACTCTCTATTGTCACAAAAAAATCAGTTACTTCATATAACATTTCAGCCATACGGTTAATTCCGCTTTCCAGCGGTTCAATGTAGTCCCTTTCAACCTCTTTGGATTTCTTATCATCCCATTCACTGGAAGTCTGGTTCCATCGTGCCAGCTGATTCCGCACCTCACTGCAATCGTACATCACCCTGCCCTCTTCTTATAACCGCCTGCAGTAATTGTATTGCTGATAAACAGAGGATGGGGAAATATCTCCGCATTTTTTCCACCGATCACGGGTTCGTTGGTATTGCATACCAAAGTATAATTGGTCAGGTAGCCTAACACTCTCGTTGTATACTGATCCGTATCACGGTTCAGAAGATCATAAATAACTTTTACAGCAACAAGTGTTACAAACTCAATGTCCGTCGCAGTTCCCGGTTCAAAATTCAACTTTTTCCCGTCCTCATCAACTGCAAAGTAATGCTGATGGGATGCAGGTCTTTCATCTGAAATCAGCCCGCCAAAAGCATCCCTGTAAAGCGGCATGTCCATATCCGGAGCCCAGTAAAAAATCTCGCCAGCATGTGCCCGTTGCCAGCATCCAGTAGCCACAAATGGAACCTTCAGTACCTCTGCCAGCTCATTGGCCTCCGCAGATGACTCCCTGTTGTCACCACATCCAACCACAATCCCATCCTGAAATCCATCAAGTATCTCCGGGGGAATCTCCTGGAGATATCCCCGGAAGGTATGTACTTCTGCATAAGGATTAATATTGTGAATCGCATCTGCTACAGCGTCAACCTTATATCTTCCAAGGTCCCGGAAGCCCAGCTGATGTCTGCAGATATTATGGATTTCCAGGGTATCTCCATCGATCAGGATAAAATGTCCCACTCCTGCCCTGGCAAGTTCAAGGGCGATCAAGGCACCAACAGAACCACAGCCTACGATCAGCGCAGTCTTATCACTCATTACTGAAGATTCAAGAAGTCCTGTGTTCCTTGAAAAAAGCCTTGTAACCATATCAAACACAGTCACTGCAACATGAGACCGCTTTTTATCTGTTCTATAAAAAATCCAGTCATGATTCATATAAGTTCCAAAGTAATCATACCCTTCAATCTCCACCTCCGGATTCAAAAGCCTTCGAAAATGCTCATTGCTTACAAGCAATCCGTGTGAAGTATACATGGCCTGAGCATCTGTCGGTTTCTCATTCTCAGCTTTTAGGAAAGCAAAATACCTGGTTGTTTCCTGGCATGCAATTCCAAGGATCCCGCCTTCATAGTCAGAATCTTCGATCACCTGGGAACTCAGGCTCAAATGAAAATGCTTTTCAACAGGACCGCCAAAAAAGGAATTCGCAAGATCACTGTCAAACTCTACAGTTCCTTCCACTTCAGCAGATTCAAATCCGCCTTCCATTAATTCGGTCCTTGCTTTATCAAGTGCGTATTCCAGCACTTCGCATTTCCTAACAGGTCCATATTCTACGGGCACAACCTCTCTAAGCAGTTCCTCAAGAATCTGACTGAAACCAGAATTCTTTTCCCCCTGCACACTTTCTCCCATCCTCTTTTCTATTTCGGTTCTTTTGATCATTTCCCACACCTCCCAATCTATCCGTCCGGCAATCAGCAGACATTCTGGACATCCGCCTGCATCTGTGCTTTCCTCATCTTTAAGGTTTCGCCATCAGCAAGTTCCAGATAATCCGTACCGCAAAAATACGCATCCCCAATCTCTACCTTCGGAGTAAAATACTCTCCAGTTCCCTCCCTATCCAGGTAATAACAGGTAAGCCTGGCTTCTGGAACAAAATTTAGTAAAAAGGAAAGGGTTCCATTCCCGATTGCCTTTGCATAGGCATCATTTGCCCTGTTATCATCCTGGGAAAATACCTGCAAATTCTTAGGATGCCTGTGCCAAAGTCCCAGAAGCATTAAATCATGTTTATATATTCTGGCCAGCACCGGATACAAATGATTTTGATAGTCCACATCCATTTCATGATGAACCGCGCTGTGGATTGTCTGCATTCCAGGATCTGTTGCTTCAACCACATACCAGGTATCCACTTTATAAATGCCAAGCAGAATCCCTCCCGTTTCAAGAGGATCTCTGGAAAGCGCCTCTGCAAGAATCGAAGTGTATGCTCTATCGCTGATCACAATTTTTCTGCATCTCTTACAGAAATCTGAAGAATAGCCAAATCTGTTTCTTTTTTTACTTCTTTTAAAAACACTGATTTTTCTCTCAGATATATACTTTATGATCTCTGCTATTTTATCCTTCCATCTCATCAAATCATTCTTTTGTTCCAAAGCTGCAGCCTCCTCTGATTTCTATATTACCCCTTCTTTTTGAAAATTCCCCCATATTACAGGATCAAGAAGCCCCAGCTCAAAGGCGTTGATCCAGCGAAGCGCATATCGAAGGGAAGTTGCTGCCGATGTAATACCCCTAGCAGAAGATCCATCCACTGATACATAGGCACTATCAGTTGAACAAAGATACAGCGCACCTCTTTCATCCTTAAGCAAATGCGGAATCACCTTCGGCGATACATTCGGTGACCGATTTACAATTTCCTGAAGATCTTCCAATGTAGGGTTTAGTAAATATGCCTTTACACTAGTTCCACAAACTGCCTGCGGGTGATTGGCATCATACACAAGATAAATCTCATATACTCTGCAGTCCCGCTTCTCTCTCCCTGCAATTATAGGCTGACATCTGACACACCAGCAGGCTCTTCCATCTGCCAAAGTACCCAGCACCGCTTTATCACCCTGAAAATCGTACATTGCCGCTCTTTCAGCATCCAATAACTGAGGATATCTTTCATACCACTGTTCCATTTTTTCCTCCTTTTTAACAAATTTCATTTGCAGGAACTGCCAACGGAGCCCATGGAACTACTGGTCTTCTTGTCAGCGGATCCGTTTTCCCATTTCCTATTCGTTCAAATATAGTCCCCTCCGGATCCATGCTTATAGGCTTACCTGATGTCAATATCTCTCTCATTTTCTGAATTTCCGGATCTCCGCTTACTGTTGTAAAAGGTACATATTTTGCTTTCATGTTCTTGTCTCCTTTTCATTTTATTTATATTTCACACCGTTTCCAATGCTTTCTATACTTATGGATGCTGCAGCTCATATAATCTCCACTGTTATTTCTAATTTCCATAAAAATTTTCCAACCCTGTCTATAAGATAATTTCAGGTCTGTATAAGATCACCTTTCCCATTTTCTCTGTGTCTTTGTTGTAGTAATATGCTTTTACTGCGTCCCTGCCTGGCACATTGAACTCGCCGCCAGTAAGGTGAGTGCTGTCTGACATGGCACACCTGAGATTCTCCATATCGCCCACAGCCGTGATCCGGATGGGTGCATATCCTGGAAAATATGCCATACTGCTTCTCATGGATTTATAAGATCTGCAATATGCAATTGTTACACCCTCGTGACGTTCTGTACGATCCAGTACTTTCTTAAGCAGATCTACATTAGGATTGCTCCGGATTGATCCAACGGACTGTGCAAACTCTGAGTATTTATCCGGTTCCATAAATACATTGACACAGAATTCTCCAGACATATCCTCTATCTGACGTGCAAGCTCTTCTAACTGCTCCTGGATGGTTTTATGGCAAAATACCTCTGGCTTGTCTCCATACACCTGGTAAACGTCTTTGTCATAACCGAAAATATGCAGTCTGGCGCCATTTCTTTTCCACCGATCCACCCAGATAAACAGAGATGTCAGCATAGACCGAAGCACTCTGTCGTCCGCGCCGGAAAGGATCATATTTTTCAGCATTTCTGCTCTCAAAGAAACTTCTGTATCATCATGGATCGTGTCAACGTCATAGTCCCAGTCTCTGTGAAGCGTGATGGATGCTCCAATCCTCAATACACCATCCCGTTTTCTGGGGCAGGAAACAGACTTTGCATGACGTTTTAACAGGACACTGCTGCCAGTTCCATTCATTGCACTAATAATTTCAATAAAAGCAACAATTACCTCAGGGGAAGCATAATAGCACTGCACAACCGAATTATCTGCCTCACTTTGGCCCATATAGGAATTGTATACAGTCTGTCCCTTCTTCAGCAAAGCGGACCTCTGAATTCCAGAGTTCTCTCTTCCAGTGTCTGCGCATCTTTCTGCCAGCATGCTTCTTGCTGCATTCTGTGGGGTTTTAAATACAAATCTTGAGGTAAAATAATCCTTAAGGCTGGAAGAAAATCCATTTCTCGGATTGTCACTTACGGCTCTCTGACTGGAAAGCACAACATGAATCCCATAGGTAGCTCCTTTTCGCACAAGCTCCGTCATATATGCAGCGCAAGAGGAACCATCAAATAACGACTGAAACTCATCGATCAAAATGATAATACGAGGCATGGCTGGCATTAAATTCCCATAGCTTCTATTAGTCTCACGATAATTTTCATATTTCTGTATGATCCTACCAGTGGCGTCTTCCAGCTCTTCGAACCACCTCTGTCTTTTCTGCATTTCTGCCACATAATAGCCCAGAAAAGATAGCATTGCATCCGGGTCCTCATCATTCACTACCGCATCAATAGACTTCAGATTGCCTTTCGCATAAACATTAAAATCGGCTCCATCCTTAAAATCACCAATTCCAATCCGAACTTCATCTGGAGAGTACTTGGCCAGTGTCTGAAAAATGATCGTATGCAGAAGGCTGCTTTTTCCAACCCGCACATCTCCGATTATCAGTCCATACGGTCTTTCTGATGACAATGTGAATATTGCCTGCCGGCCATTCTCATCAATTCCGAAAGGAATTACAATTTCCTTTTCCGAGCTCTTTTTCTGCCAGCTGTTCTCATCAGGAAGTGCCGATCCAATTGGCAGCACTTTTGATTCTTCTGCATAAGTCTGAAGTCTGCCTGAAATTGAAGCCAGTTTTTTCGCTGAAATCTGATCCTTTAAGGCAATATATGTATGGGTTCCAATTTTCGCCAAATGATTTGTCACATTTAAGGGAATCATGTTCTGATTCAGGTCAGACAGGAATCCAGTCAGCACACGGTCATTTCCATAATCACATAATACCTGCGCGCAAATCACATACACGCCAGCATTGTTTCCATTATTTATGATCCGCAGCATCTGCGAAAAACACTTTTGCGGCACATTTGCCCCAACCTCATTGATAAAAATGAATTTTTTCTTTCTCTTTAATGCAGCTGTACGGTTAAAGTCATCGATGGTTGCAAATTTGTCTCCCAGACATTTCTCATAAGTATCTGTGATCCATTTCTCAATTTCACCAAGTCCTGCTTCTACCTGCGGCTCTGAATTCCATATATGCACAGAAGAAAATTCTTTTAGGGACTGCAGCTGGCGGTACGTACTTCCCAATCCTATGGTGTCTGCGAAATATACTTCCGCATTCTCACAGGCATACAGGATTTCAACAGCCATAGAGCAAAAGACAGCCCCTATATTTTCTGTTCCCTCATGTGTAAGGAAAAAATTTTCCTTCATCTCATCCATTTTTACCGGAAAAGAGATCTGGGATTTCTCAATTGTCACACAGCTCACCTCCCTCAATATACTGTTCCGGAATGCTTCCGCATGTTCCTGGACAAAATATCCTGTCCCAAGCTCTATTTCTTTCTGACCAAAAATACCTCTTTCCTGCTGAAGTCTCGCAATTCCTTCTGAAAATACACTCATCAGACGCATAAGCATATCATTTATCTCCACAGGAATCTGCCTTAGCTTTTCATCCCGCCGCCTTGCTTCCACTTCCATTCTGCCTGATAATGCCAATCCGTATTCCGCTCTTTCCTTCTCAACATCCTGGCACGTCATAAGCATCTCACTATATGCAAATACAGCATCCCTCAACTGAATAATCTCCATATAAAGCTTCTTGCGGAATGGCCTTACAGCTGCCCCCACAACATTACTTGCTGCCGGTGGAACAAATGCATCATCAAGCTCTCTTACTTTTTTTTCAAATTCTTTTACCCCATTATTCAATTTCTCCAGCAACATTTCCGGAGTATCTATAGAACTATAAACAGAATTTTCATTGCACACTTTGCTATATTTCTGCTCCATCCTGTGAAAATGGGGATCTTCAATGCGATCCAGCAGTGCTTTCACATGAACAACTGCCCAGTTTGCTGCCTCTTTTCTTTTCGCGCTCTTACTCTGGCACCTCTCTTCCGCACGATTTCTGGCATCTGTCAGATAAGTTTCCTGGCGGCTGTATTCTCCCTTAACCGCATCCTGCTGATTTCGGCCCAGCTGGATCATTTTTTCCATTTCTTCTGCTGCCACTTCCATAAACTGGGAAAATCGAACAACATCCCCTAATGACTCCACATAGCCTTTTCCCATATCATCCTCCGACGAACAATAAAGCAGTTATTGTCACAGCAATGCCGCAATAAAGAGTATGCCAAAAAAGATTTTGAGGAACTCCCATAAGATCTTCGCTATCCAAATAAAAACTCCTGCCAAAGCTTGCAGACCTGCTACAGCCATACTCACAAGCATGACTCCTGCCAATGCGCTTAATACAGAGAAGAAATAGGTGCCCAGATCGTAATCCCGCTCTTCCGCACAACATGCCCCGTATAATGCGCATCCTGAAACTGAGCTTACAATAAGTGCATAAGGTCCCACCCATGCCCAGACCGAAGCCCAGAAGCTGCTTGCCTCTTCTGCCGTTCCAAACAGCAGTTCCCCGATCAGCAGATAACTTCCAATACCGAGCAGCACGGAAAAAATTATAGAAATCGTCCAGAAAGCTCCCACTCGCAGCTTACTTATCTGATGTTCTGCCGGGTTATAGGATGGATCACCGTATGCCCTGGAAACAGCCGGACTCTCTGTTATGGCTCCTTCATTTGATACAGGTTTGCTGTGGATCGTTCCATCATTCTCGATATAATAGTTTGCTCCCATAGTTTTGCCTCCTTATATTTACTCATTTATTATCCAAATTCCGGATAAGGTCTTTTCCTATTTCTCCCCGGAAAATGAAGGATACCTATATGATGTTTCCTGGCTTAAAATCTCCACAATAATTTCATCTGCTTTCCCGCCTTTCTCTTTTGGATGATGTAAGTATGGCATATAGGTGGTAGGTGGGGCAGTTATAAAAAGGGGGGATTTGGTTTTATTTTGGTGGTTATTTGGCTGTCGTTTAGTATATAGGCGTATAAAAAAGAGGTACCAGAGACAAATATCTCTGATACCTCAGGTAGCACTATTGGTATTCTATTTCAGGTCTGACATTATGAACAATAATTGGGCCGCCACTTTTTTGTTAATTAACTTAACTGGATGATCTTGAACAGCTTTTATTTTTTCTATTAATCCTGTCGGATCAAGATTCATTTCCTCTATAATATTCTTGCAATACTTCGAAAAACAGCCAGGATATAAGGCAAGGTGCCGGAAACAGCTATTAATTTCCCCATTGGATGGTTCCAATATTTCCCCAGTCCTTCCATATTCTGCAAGTGCTGTCCGGAGCACTGTCTCGAATACATCTTTTCGAAACCAGGAAACCTCATGCTTCTTTATTACACCAAGTGCAGAAAGATTCCCAAACACATCCAAATACTTTATTCTGGCTTCATAAGATATATTGTCTAAAATACCATTCAAAATAAACTTTTGATACTTAGCCCATTTAGCTTCTTCTATATCATAGCGTAGATCAGAAGCAATTTTATAACGAAGCAGCCATGATCCTATTTCCAAAATACATATTGCAATAATATCCGATCCAGATTTTTTCCGACTTATCATCTTATCTGCACAGCTATATGGAGCATCCTGGTATCCAAGTATTGCTGCCGCAAGCATAGAACAATCAACACTTCCGCTTGTTTCTATGGCATCTTGACTAATAGTGCACACAGTCTTTTTTACATAAATTTGTTGTTCTGTCAACTTCTTTGAATCCAATATCATTCTGATCATACTTACATTTATAAAATCATCAAAAAACACGGGAAGCGCTTCCTTTATATACGGTTCCCCAACCTTACAATGCCAGATACAATAAAACGCTAAAGTCGCTATCTTATCTTTAAACTCCTTTTCTCTTTCCCCCGACAGTTCCTCAGTTCTTCGAATAGCAACCTTAATAAACGCCTCATTGCCATGCTGATCATTTAAATTTAATAATTCGCATAAATCTTTCTCTTTTGAGCTAAATAACCTCCACTTGTTTTCATCCTGGATAAGCAGTTCAATCAGTTGTTTCCGTTCATTTTCATCAAAGTTGACTCCTGGAATAATAGCAATCTCAATAAGACGCGCAACATAATAAATCCCACTGGTTGAATCCTTTTCTTCTTCAGATAATTCAAACAGAGTCGTTATTATATCATCCCTTAATTCTATATCAATTATAGCGATAATCATATATATCTGATTCCAAAAGTCATCTTTCTCCCGAATATGCTCTTCTATATAATCAAATTTATTTCTTCTTCGCATTTCCCTTGAAAAATTATTCGTGGATATGCAATAAGCCACAAGATAGGCCTGGTACTGTCTGTGAACAAAGTCAAATCCGTCTGTGCTTCTGCTCATCAAATGACTATGGCAAATATAAGAAATAAATTCATCAATACTTTTTTCGTCTTCCGGCCATTCCTGTTGAAAATACCGTTTCAACTCCTTTCTGGACTGAAGAATATATTTCTTTAGATTCTCCAAACTGACTATAATCTTATCATTTTCAGAAGCAGCCATTTGATAGGCTACCTGGGACAGCTGTCTCATCACGTCCTCATAATTATAGCGTGAAATATTTCCCCAGCTCAACCAAAGCTCTATTGAGCGCCCATAAATTTGGGCATAATTAGATGGCAGATAACTATCATAACTGCTGATCATTAACAGGCTCGCTAACTCCAAAGGATTGGATATCAAATTTTCTACATTTACATTCTTGTATACTGGAATAAGAAAATCCCTATCAACATCAAGTTTTTTTCGTCCACTTATATTATTTAAAGCGGTATACCATTTTTTTGCAAACGCTCTTACCGTATGATTTCCCAATTCTCTGATAACATATTTCCGTCCTGACAGCCTGACTCTGCTTCCCTCCCTTTTTATTATTCCGTTCGCATTTTCCATATATTCCCGATAGCGCGAGGATAAATAACATTTACTTCCAGAAGAAAAAACATCCAGCCCGGTTAAAAAGTTTTTTCGAAAATCATAGCTGGAAAATTCCTCCACACTATCTGCTATATATATTTTTCTTTTTACAGATTTCAAAAAATCTTCCAGATCAAAATCCAGTTCTTCCTCTTTTATCATATTGTTTATTATGTCTGCTATAACTTTCTTAAAGCCAGAACTGCTTGCTACATCAGGATAATCTTGTTCATCCAGTTCTCTCACACTGATAAAAAAAGGGCAGGCTCCTTCATTTTTATCAACTTTAAGCAAACCACAGATTTCTTCTATAGCATCCCTGTTTTCAAATTTCCTATTATTTTCTCCAAATAATTCAACATAATATCGGTATGCATGGGACAGACCAATCATTTTAAGCAGAGTTGTTTTTCCCCCTCCTGGAGCAGACAAATACCATTCCCAGTTTAATTCTGTAACTTCTGTCTGTATTAATTTGGTCAATCGTTCTGTTATAGACTCTGAATCGAGTATATCTTTGTGTATTTCATCTAGTACGTCTTTGCTTCTTTCCTCTCTCTCCATCTCCACTACTGGCAAATACGTATATACATCCTGCAATCTAATTTCCGTTCCTCCCGACATCATCGCAGCCGGGATGGAAAAGGCGTCATATGATCCGCAAAATTCGATTACTTTGCGTAAATAGATTTCCAATACCTCTTCATTACTTACCATGTCCCCTTTTCTGAACCTCCAATACTGCGGCTGATCTGCCCTCAAGCTTCTGAGAAACTGCACATTCCAGCCAGTTAATATATTTTTGAGTGTCCTCAATCATATTACGGTTGGTATATACGTTTTCTCCATAATATTTGAGGAAAATTTTTGCAATTGCATCCTGAATCAGCAATTTTTCATCCGTGCTGCATTCAATATCAGACCATCTGGCCTTCATATATTCACAGCAGACTTCTGCCCAGACATATCGGATTTCATCTTTATCCAGCCCATTTGTGTTATATATTCTAATACCTCTGTTATCAACACCCCCTGTATGCAGCGCCAAAGAAGAAGCCAGTACTATTACCGTATATCTGTGCTGAGCGGGAATTTCATCTAACATTCGAATCACACCAGTTTTGTAATCTTTTCTTGAAAGGTATCGCAACACCAGTCTTGCCGCAAGGTGATACGCATACACAGATGAAGTAAACTTTAACCGATCTATCTGGCATTCCATCAATGCAACATTTGTAAAAAAAAGTTCTCCTAAAGATTTAGCTTCTTCATTCTCGTCAGGAAACACCCTATTAAACTTTCTGTCATTTTCACTTCTAATTTGCTCGATACAATCCTGCACTAAACGAAGCACGTCCGTATTATAAAATGATAACCCCTGGTCATCTTTTGTTGAGCATAAATACTTATATGCAATCTCTTCATAAACTCTTTTGTATTGCTCAATATTACTAACAAAGTCCATGGCATCGCAGTAACGAATCTGATTTTCATTCCCAGAAAACTGTCTGGGATCATAGCGAAGCATCATCTGTTCAATTATTCTTTCTACTAATAACCAGATTCCCTCATTTACCTGATGTTCTTTGATCACCCACACAATGATTCCCGGTGTACAAACCAGCTCCCGCATATAGGGGTTGCTGATTATATATTCATACAGTTCCTCTACATTAAAATTCCGATAATTACCGTCATAACTTTTCAGATAGTTTAAAAGGACTTTTTTATCTTCAATGATATTTTTGTTCGATATTGTATACTTTCTGTACCCAGGAAAATTAATCTGCCAGAACAGCGGTCTTACGGTCATTATGATTCTTGAGCCGCTGCCATACGTCAGATCAGACTGAAACTCGTACAGTTTTTTTATTAGGACAGTTCTGTAGTCCATCCTAAGTTCATCCAGACCGTCCACAAGCAGAATCAGTTTTTTTTTAAATTGTAACTCTCGATTAAGTTTCTGAAATCCTCCTCCTTAATCCACTGATCAATAAGAATCCCATTGAACCCTGACAAGGTATCATAAATCCATTTTACGCAGTCTGGTTTAATATTGTTTGTTTTGGAATTACCTGATCCATCCAAACTTTCTATATCTATATTTTTGCATTCTAAATAAAGGAAAAAGGAATCATCCTCAATCCCATGAAATCGTTTAATTGCTTCATACTTTTCTTTCTCTTTTTCTGACAGATTTTCCCGATATTGGTAAGTAGCAGCCAGCAAAATACTTCTCAGAAATGTGGTTTTGCCATATCCGTTCGGTGCCTCGATCAAAATATTTTTGTTACGGGGGGCCGCGTTATTTATGTTCCACTTGCAGTTCTGGCCAAGTTCCTGCAGCAAAGGAATTTGATATACATCTCCAAGTTTTGCCTGAATTTCACCAAATCTATTTGCACTATCTTTCTGTGCCGAAAGCTCCTCATAACGATCCCAATATAAATCCATTATCATCTTTTCGTTCTTTGGAATTTTTGAGCTTTTCGGTAAGATTAAAATGTAGGCACCACTATTTCCACTAATTAAAGTCTTACTTTCATTCCGGATTATGATCTTAGCAGGATCTTTCTCATCCCCCTTATTACATGGTATCTCGTGGGCATTTAAACACTTTCTGATTTCCGAAATGGCAGCGACAACAGGGGATTTTTCACCATAGGAGGCAATGCCAAGTGCGTTTTCCAGTTCTGTTACTGTACACCATTTTCCTTCTTTCTCCAGTAACATTAAAAAAACAGTTCTCGCCCGCTTTGACATCATATCTTTAAGAGCAAAACTTTTATCTGGCTCTTCAGAAAAAACTATTTTCCCATTTTCCACATCATAATAGATTTTTCCCTCAATATCCAAATATCTCATCTGCTGTATCTCCCTTTTCCCTCTTATAACCTTACAGAACCATATTTCTACCAAAGAACCACCAAAGCACTACCATTTTCAACTTTTTTGTTACTGATTCCACTACCGCTTCTATAAGAAAATTCAATTATCAAAAGAAGCGGAGGTATTCAAAATGAAATCAAATTCAGCTTATATAAAAAGTCCAGCCCAGATCACCCTTGAACAGATCCTTCACCAGCTTAAGGATTCCGAATTGCACATAAGCCACTTGCAGAAAGACCCAGCCTATACTGTTCTTTATCAGGATTTCTCTGAAGCCCTGGCAGCTGTGATCAATAATATTGTTCATGAGCATTCCACCCATAACCTGATCAACTCAGTGGCCCTTTCCTGCTCTTCCCAATATTACAACGATTTAAAAGAGTATGACACCTTATTTGAAGTAATATCCGAAACGCTCATTGGTCTTTATAAGCCTATTACCAAGGCTTACAAAGTGAAGGATCCTAACGCAGATAAAATCCATATTATTGACAACACTGGAAGGATCCGTATAGATACCTTTCAGGATAAAGAACCTGAACTTTTTGTTTGCACACTCAGAAAATATATCCAGAATAATATTATTCTCGGCCTGGCAAGACATTGCAAAATAACTTCCCGGCACGTTGAGCCTGACATGACCAACGCCCCAATAGAAGAAGATACCTTTCACAAGATTGAGTCCATAAAATATAACAAAATTAACATCGAAAATAGCTTTGACCTTGAAAATACAATTGCCTCAAAGCTTTCCTATACACCAGACTTATGCTCTAAACTGATCACTTCCGTAATAGAACGCTTTGGAAAAAGAAAACCTGTAGCGGCTTATATTTATCTGCTTGTTATGCTGGAGAAATACGATGTCAAAAAGGTCATCGGTTGTCTGAAAACCACAACTGATTTCAACACACTTTTTCACAATCTGTTTCGCCAACTGGAAGAAGCATATCCAGTAGACCTTCATACTTATGACAACGTGATTTTTAATGCTGATAAATATCTTGATTCCTTTAAATCCATTTCCGGGACTTCTAAAAAGATTGTCCAAAACACCCGCAGAGGCCGTATCGACCGCCTTGCAACAGAGACCCGGAAAACTGTATACAACCTTTCCTCTTTTAAGGATGCCCGAAAAGACTATGTATGTTTTAGTAAGGACAGCAGAGTTTTCTGTTTATAAATGTCGTTTTCTTATTTTGTTATATTATCTGAATAATTATTGTTTTTACTGTATTTGTAGCTCAAATAATTAGTTTTATTGTACCTTATACAACTAAAAATGTCCATGTTTCAAAAATTATTTTAACACAAAGATGGGGCAGCCCCAAAGGACTGCCTTGTGAACTTCCAGTAATTTTCCTCCTAAAACTCGCACCACAGCCGCAGCTGTGGTGCATTCCTTGTTTATTCCTTTGTTTCTCTCTCAGTTTCTTCCACAT